>ERZ1694978.25-NODE-25-length-113506-cov-85.759553_pt1 | contig 113506 bp, 86 predicted proteins | sample MGYA00581608_ERZ1694978 | MGnify/ENA primary metagenome ERZ1694978 (study PRJEB42213, sample SAMN07424350) | human gut metagenome | biome: ENVO:00009003; feature: ENVO:2100002; material: ENVO:00002003 | host: Homo sapiens | place: USA | collected 2014 ... | reverse complement strand
CATCCCTTTACCGCCGCCTCCCATAGAAGCCTTCAGCATGACAGGATAGCCTATTTCATTACAGATACGTACCGCCTCTTCGGCACTTTGCAACGGTTGTTCCGTACCGGGGACCACGGGAACGCCTGCGGCAATCATACGCTTACGGGCGGCAATCTTGTCACCCATCGCTTCCATCGTCTCGGCGGAAGGGCCGATAAAGATGATCCCCTCCTCTTTGCATCGGCGGGCAAAATCAGCATTCTCGGACAAAAAACCATAACCGGGATGAATGGCATCGGCTTTGCATCGTTTGGCAGTCTCTATTACTTTTTCTATATTTAAATAGCTTTCCCTGGCTATAGCAGGACCTATAAGATAGGCCTCGTCAGCATACATCACATGATGAGAAGTGCGGTCGGCTTCTGAAAAGACAGCAACGGTCCGTATGCCCATTTCTCGGCAGGAACGCATTACACGTAAGGCTATTTCACCTCTGTTTGCAATCAATACTTTCTTTATCATTTTTCTTCTTATTATAACGGGGGTTAATTTCGCAGGCATAGAAACTGTCCTTGACGGCTTTCAGGCAGTCATGGCACAGGCAATCGGAATAATTCTCCATTAAATAGGTACGTTGCAGAGCATCCAGTCGGACAGTTGCGCAATGACACGATAAAATATCATTGTGCATACAATCAAATGTTGCACCACAACGTGGACATACCTTTTTCATAGGCATTCCTCCCGTAAATTTTTTATTTTCTTATTTTCTTTCGTACTGCTTTCCTAATCCCACGAGTAAAAACAGCCTTTAATGAATGGCAGGTCTTCTGACTGACTCCTTATCTTGAAGCCTTCCCGATGTGAGGATTGTCACATCAGTGGCAAAGGTATTTTTCAAGATTCCAGCAGAGCTTCACAGCAGCGGGACTGTCCGGGATTTGCACCCGATTCCCTTTTAATCCGAATAGCAGATAGACTATCCGAAACCAATTCGGGGCAAAGATAATGGATTTTATAATTAAACGAAGCGGAAAAGATGAAAAAAGTGTTGCTTGAAGTTTTTTTTCTTTTTCCAGTTGTTTTATTGATTTAATTCCTAACTTTGTCAGTAATATCGGTTTCCGGATTAGCCGTTGGCGCGAAACGGAATTAAAAGGGAATCCTGTGCAAGTCAGGAACTATCCCCGTAGCTGTAAGTTTTATCCTCCCATAGTGTGGGGAAGTGTTGTGACATTCTTAGCCACTGGTTATAGTGAAAACCGGGAAGGCGCTACAACGGAAACAAGTCAGAAGACCTGCCGTTATTGTTTATATCATTCATGGCTTTCGGGTGAAAGGCGATAGAACGAATCATACTGATCCTTTTTATTACTGGTTTCCATGAATTGTCGTGTGTGAAAGACTTATATTGAATAATGTGTGTTTTGTATAACCTTAATTTATAAGTATGATTAATTCAGAGGTATTTATTATTAAGAGAGATGGTAAAAAAGAAACTTTCTCTCTTGATAAAATTAAAAATGCAATAGCCAAAGCATTTTTGTCAGTAGGAAGTTTTGCTACCCAGGATGTGATTACTACTGTATTGAGTCGCGTTAGTGTCAGTGATGGAATGAATGTGGAAGAAATCCAGAATCAGGTGGAGGTGGCCCTGATGGCTGAACATTATTACAGTGTTGCCAAGGCGTATATGCTGTATCGTCAGAAACATTTGGAGGATCGTGAGGTGAGAGATAAACTGAAGTTTTTGCTTGACTATTGTGACGCTTCCAATCCGGCAACCGGCAGTAAATATGATGCGAATGCCAATGTGGAGAATAAGAATATTGCTACGCTGATAGGAGAGTTACCCAAATCAAATTTTATTCGTCTCAACCGTCGTCTGTTGACTGACCGTTTGAAAGACATGTATGGAAAGGAATTGTCCGATCGTTATTTGGAACTTCTGAATCATCATTTTATTTATAAAAATGATGAAACTAATCTGGCTAATTATTGTGCCAGCATTACTATGTATCCTTAGTTGAATAATGGTACGATAGCAGTGGGAGGGAACTCTACGGCTCCTACTAACTTGAAATCTTTTTGTGGTGGATTTGTCAATATGGTTTTTATTGTATCCAGTATGTTAAGTGGTGCCTGTGCTACTCCAGAGTTTTTGATGTATATGAATTATTTCATTGGTTTGGAATATGGGCAGGAATATTATAAGTATCCCGATAAGATTGTTGATTTATCTACCAAACAAAGAACAATAGACAAAATCATTACAGACTGTTTCGAGCAAATAGTATATTCTATTAACCAGCCTACAGGGGCGCGTAATTTTCAAGCCGTCTTTTGGAATGTAGCTTACTATGACAAATATTATTTTGAAAGTCTTTTTGGTAACTTCTTTTTTCCCGATGGAAGCCAACCTGACTGGAATTCACTAAGTTGGTTGCAGAAACGTTTCATGAAATGGTTTAATAAAGAGCGTACACGTACTGTTTTAACATTTCCTGTAGAAACAATGGCGCTTTTGACTAAAGATGGTGATGTATTAGATAAGGAATATGGTGACTTTACGGCTGAAATGTATTCCGAAGGTCATTCTTTCTTTACTTATATGAGTGATAATGCAGATTCTTTAAGTAGTTGCTGCCGTCTTCGCAATGAGATACAGGACAATGGTTTCAGCTATACTTTGGGAGCAGGTGGGGTTTCTACAGGCTCAAAAAGTGTGCTGACTATTAATTTGAACCGTTGCATCCAGCATGCGGTGAAATCCGGTATACTTTATCCGTTTTTTTTGGAAGAAGTGGTTGATTTGGTACACAAAGTCCAGTTGGCTTATAATGAGAATCTGAAATTGTTGCAGTCGAAAGGTATGCTGCCTTTGTTTGATGCTGGTTACATCAATATGAACCGTCAGTATCTAACTATCGGTGTTAATGGTTTGGTGGAAGCAGCGCAATTTATGGGTATTGAAATCAATGATAACCCTAAGTATGAAGCATTTGTTCAGGAGATTTTAGGAATGATTGAACGATATAATAGGAAGTACCGTACAAAGGATGTTTTGTTTAATTGCGAAATGATTCCTGCTGAGAATGTAGGAGTGAAGCACGCTAAATGGGATAAAGAAGCAGGCTTCCAAACATTCCGAGAATGTTATAACAGTTATTTCTATATTGTAGAAGACAAATCGTTGAATGTTGTCGATAAATTCCGTCTGCATGGACGCCGCTATATAAAGTATTTAACGGGAGGCTCGGCCTTGCACATGAATTTGGAAGAACATCTTAGTAAGGAGCAGTACAGACAACTACTTCGGGTAGCTGCTATAGAAGGCTGTAATTACTTTACATTTAATATACCGAATACCATTTGCAATGAATGTAAGCATATTGATAAGAGATACTTGCATGAATGTCCTGAATGTCATAGTCGGAATGTGGATTATCTGACACGTGTTATCGGGTACATGAAGCGGATCAGTAATTTTTCTCAGGCAAGGCAGAAGGAGGCTGCACAAAGATATTATGCTCCGTTACGTTGATTATGACATCGTATTTCAAGAAATTCCGGATGAAGTCACTCTGGCGATCAATCTCTCTAACTGTCCCAATAGGTGCAAGGGCTGTCATAGCCCTCATTTGTTGGAAAATGTAGGAGAATCTTTAACGGAAGAAAGTCTTGGGCATCTTTTACAGAAGTATGGAAAGGCGGTGACTTGCGTCTGTTTTATGGGAGGCGATGCCGAACCCTTTGAAGTGGAAAGGTTGGCAGGATTTCTTCACCGACAGTCTATCGCTTTGGTAAAGGTGGGTTGGTATTCGGGGAAGAATGAATTGCCGGAAGGTCTTTCCGTTCAGAACTTTGAATATATAAAGTTGGGACCGTATATTGAAAAATTGGGTGGCTTGAAATCTCCTGATACCAATCAGCATTTCTATCGGATATACGGGGATGAGATGAAAGATATTACCTATCGGTTTTGGCGTATCTGAAAAAGGCGGAAATAAATTCCGCCTTTTTCAGATAAATATATTAAGTTGGTTATGCTTCCGGTTGATAGTCTTCACCATTCTCCCATGCACTGTCGTCATTCCAGTTTTCATATAAATGGTTTACCCAAATTTGGCGAATCTCAGGATAACTGCCAAGGGCTTTCATATTACATCCGTCTTTAATACCATGATCAGCTCCGGCTTGATCTATCGGGTGGCTTTCGAATGTTCTGTCCACTTTGAATCCTAATTTCTCCAAACGTTCACGCCAGCTATATTCATTTGTATTGATTTCCACATTACTTACATCGTCATCTTCGGCCATAGCTTCCAATCCCCAAAGGTCGTTGTGGGCATGGTCACCGGCAATTGACATGAAAGGTGCAAGATAAACATTTACTTCTGATGGGTTCAGACCGTTCTTTTCGCAATAGCTCATCACCTTAGAGTACATACAGTCGGGATATTGGGTTTTGTCAAATCCTTCTACAGGAATTCTATTAGCCGGTTCTTCCTCTATTTCTTTCGGGAAGAAAAGCATGTCACCATAATCCACAGTACCTACAAAGATATTGTTGTTGGCAGCAAGTTCCTGCAATGCTTTTTCCATGTCAGAGTACTTTTTGTTAGCATTGTAATTCTCATCCGGATTACCGTGTCCCATTAGAAGCACGATGTTGTTCTTGCCTGCTAATTTAGACTCATAGTGTTTGTAAAGTATCTCTGCTACATCTTTAGTATCTTCTGCACTGGAAAGAAGGTTGGTACCTTTCAATACATCAATATGCGGATACCATTGAATCATAAAGTATTTTTTTACATCAGTATTCATTAATGAAAGATATTCTTCGCCTGGAATTACATGCAATGATTGTACAGCCACACGTTTGTATCCTGCATCGCCTATTGCTTTCAACCATTGGTCCAATTCATAACGTGCTATGCCGGTAGATGCTTCTACACGTCCGATACATGTACGTGAAGTAAATGACATATAAATATCCGTATTGGGGAATTTAGCTTTAAAATCCTCAATCACATCATCATAAACAGAAAGGGACTCATTATAGGTACTGCCAAAAGTACAGAGCAAAATGGCTGTGTCGTGTTGCTTGGTTCTGGTTACTACATCCACAGCAGGATTAACAGTACTTTCTTCATCATCATTGTCACTACAGGAACTGAATCCTGTGCAAGTTGCGGCAGCAACAAAAGCCGCCATCAGATAATACTTGAATTGTTTCATACTAATAAAAATTAATTTATAAATTGTTGGTTATTAATTGTTTTTGAATTTAATGAGGGCGGAGACATAAAAAGTTCTTCCGGGAGTTGATGTGGCACGATTCCGTCCGAAAGGAGTACGGTCTACATAGTCAAATACATTATCTACCCCGGCATTCATCGTTAATGACCACCGTTTCATTTTTAATAATGAGTGGGCTGTGTTGATACGCCAAGTTTGGAATCCGTCGGCATTATTATCATTTATATAACGGCGTGTAGACTGATATCTGCCATAGATGCCGATACCCAAACGATACAGTTTCCATGAATGTTGCCATAAGATATTTAAATTTGCATTATGGCTGGAAGTAGCATCAATAGGAAGATATTTCATATAATCTATACCTTTGTTAGGATATTGCGCTTTTGGATCAGCATAACTATATCCGCCGGCAAGGCTGAGAGATTTTGCAGGACGATAGTTGAAGGTGAAATCCATACCATAAATACGTGCCTTTGTCAGATTCTTATATTGTTTGCTCTTTTCTACTTCAAGAAACTTTTCATCGGGAGTTACGGAAATTTCAACCAGCTCAATCATGTTGTGAAGATAATTCATGTATCCGGTTAAACTGGCTTGGAATTTTTGCCCTACGTACTCGATACCGATTGAAGCATATTGTGAGGTTTGTGCTTTTAGATCTGTGTTGCCATGATATGCAGTCAAGGCACCGCCTCCGATAACGCCGGTATAATTATAATAAAGTTCTTTAATAGTGGGTGCTTTGTAGCCTAAAGCATAAGAAGCACGCAAATTAATATGTTCTCCGGGTTTATAAAGTCCTGATATTTTCGGACTGAAATTCAATCCTGTTTCCTTGTGTTGTGTTCCTCGTACCCCGGCAGTCAGAACCAGATTTTCTCTGGCTGTCCATTCCTCCTGTATATAAGCTGCCAACGTATAAACGGAAGCGCGGTCACCGTCAATGTGATGAGGTGATTCCAAATGATTGTACTGATATTCGATTCCTGCATTTAAAATATGGTCCTCTCCAAGATAAAATACACTTTTTACCTGGCCTAATATTTGTTTCTGAATACTTTGTTTGATACGTTGACCGGCAAAGTAGGTGATACGTTCATGGCGGTCATTGTCTAGAAAATAATCAGTATGCTCGTTTAGCTTATAGTCATAGAAGTAACCGTATCTGCCATACGAGAGGTCTGCAGTCAGATAATTCCGTTTTCCTAATTTATATTTACTTCCTACTGCAAATGTATAGTTGCGATAATAAAAATCGTTGGCTTGATATTTCCAAGGACCGTGTGTACGCATTACCCAACGCTCATAATAAGTGCCTTCTGCAGTGAGGTCTAGTTTGCGATTGACTTGCCATTCAATGTTCTCGGACAGGGTATAGTTTGAAGAACGGTTTACGGTCAACATAGTAGAGCCGGATTTCAATTGATTCTGATCCCACTGCAGGTCTGTATTCCGCCAGCCATCGGTATGCCGGAAGTTGATTCCGGTTACAGATTTTATCTTTCCATAATTAAAGCCGAAACTGGTACTTTGACGTATATCACCATATTCACCTATGCGGGATGTATTGGTGAGCTCCATTTTTTCACGGTTACGTTTGGTTATGATATTGATAACTCCGGCTATTGCGTCACTGCCATAAAGTGAAGAAGCGGCCCCTTTTACAATCTCTATGCGTTCTATATTAGCTGGATTTAATTGATTCAAGTCGTTTTGCCCTCCTACATCGCCATTCATTCTTTTTCCATTTATCATGATCAGGATATAGTCATTGTTCAATCCGTTTAGTTGGATATGGCTCCCCATATCACCATCATGAAAGGTCAATGAAGGACTAAGACCACTGAGCAAATCGTCTATACTGCGTGCCTGATATTGTTCCAAAGCTTTGCTGGTTATGACTTCAGTCTGTACGGGAGCATCTTTCAGATAATGTTCAGTACCTGTACCCGTGATGACCACTTCATTCAGTAATACGGACAATTCTTTATCGTCTTTATCTTTGAGAATACTTTGGGCACTTGCAATTTGTGTACCTAATAGTAGAATAGCAAGAAGTAAATACCTCATATTGTGTTTTATTTAATTTGCAAAATAAAACATCAAGTTTCCCTCTGATAAAGAGGAATGCCACAAAGGAATAGACGTTGGAAAACGCTTGTTCGAATGGACACATACTTCTAATCCTGGAAGCTTGGTGTTTATTGTTCAACAGACTTAGCAGGTATTCTGGCTTTCCTCTGATTGGAAACCTTCCCATTTCTTCAAATGAAACAGTGGTTTTGGACTATCCAATCAACATAATGAGGATTTACAGCTGCAGGTACAGCCCCGGATTTACACCGGATTCCCTTGCATCGGGCTATGTGATAGTCCGATTACTAATTCTGTTGCAAAGATATAGGTTTATTTTATATTATCTTCGATAAGTCTTTGATTTTTTTAGCTTTTAAATTTTAAAGACAAACTGATATAGAATGAACGTCCGGGGGTAAGAGTTGCATAATTGCTGTTATAAGGACGATCATCCGTATAATCGAACAGGTTTTCTATGCCACATCCGGGTTCTATGATTACAGATTTTAAGTTGAAAGAATGGCGTGTGTTTAAATCCCACAATTGATAGTCGGGAGCATAGCCATAACTTTTAGAGAAACGTTTGCTGTTGATACGACCGTTCAAATTTATGTTCAACCGATATATCTTCCATGAATGCGCCCATTGGGCATTGATATTGTATGCGTTTTTAATACTTTTGTCGATGGGTTGTTCCAATTCCACGTCTTGGGTATTAAGATGAGTATATCCTCCGCTTAAATTGAACCCGGCACCTAGGTATGCATTGGCGGATACATTGATTCCGTATACTTTAGCCTCCGCTATATTATCACGTTGACGAACTTCCTTATGACCATATTGCTCCATAGCTTTATCTCCCGTGGCAATCGTATTATAATCTATCATGTCACGAATATTATTATAAAAAGCATTGACTGATACAGAAAAACGCTCATGTACATACTCTGCACTCAATGAGAAATAATCATTCTTTTCCGGCTTTAAATCCAAATTGCCTATTGTCAACCTGTCATTTTTTTTAGCTATGTCAGTGGCATAGAGTTCAGACAGGGTAGGAGTTCGGAAACCTGCTGCATAGGAGGCACGGAAATTGAATTTGCCGGGTTTATACATCAGTGCTACATTGGGAGTGGCATGATTTTTGAAATTTTCATGATAAATGTAACGTACACCGATCAAAGCCTGTAGATTTCTCAGTAACTTTATTTCATCTTGTGCAAACAAGGCCAGTGTATAAGCATCTTCTTTAGCTATATTGTCTGTTTGACTTTTCAAGACATCAACGATATATTCTGTGCCGACTGAAAGTTTGTGCCGGCCACCTAATTTAAAGATACCTTTTATGCTAAGATTGTGATTGCGGGTCCGTTTGCGCACTTGCTCTTCACCTGCTTTTCCATTATAAGTTTTATTGTCTTTAAAAAAACAATAAGAGGAAGAAAAATGATCGGCGTAATAGTCTGCGGTAATATAATTCCCTTTACTTATCATGTATTGGGTACCAATACCATAATTAAAGGTTTCATGCAATATGTTGTAGTCGTATGCTTCATAAGGGCGGCGTGTCTTGTTGTCATAATATCCGCCGCGGGCATAAAAGGAGAGTTTGTCGGTAGCATCAAAAGTGAATTTTTGATTGACAGTATTTGCATAGAATCCTGTAGAAGCTACTTTCCCGGTTTCTTCCAGTTCATGAGTTTTGGAGTTCTCTTCGTATGGATTCAGTTGCCATCCCTCGGCCTGCTGACGGCGGTAAGAGGTGTAGGAGCCGAACTTGCCGGTATTGACATCTGCGTTTACGGACTGGGTAAAACGTCCTTTACTGGCATAGCGGGTATCGCTGGAAACATTGATAGCATTTTTTGCATCATCAGTAATAATGTTGATTACTCCTCCGATAGCATTTGTTCCGTAAAGAGCGGAAGAGGCACCGTTCAATATTTCAATACGTTTGATTTTGGCAACATTGATTCGGGCGTAAGTATCATCTCCATACAGGCGTTTGCCATTTTCCAGAAAAATGAAATAATCATCAGGCAATCCATTCAGACTCAATGTTGTACCCATACCGTTGGTCATACTTGAGAAAGATGGGGTCAGCTTTTGTAAGGCCTCGTCCAGCGATGTTACACTGGCATTACTTAAATCCTTTGCGGTGATAACGGAAACAGGCACGGGACTATCCGTCATGCGGTGGTGTGTTCCTGTTCCGGTTACTACTACCTGGCCTATATTGGTAAAACTGTCTTGTAGCTTGATAAGAAGATTTTTTTCACCCCCTTTTGTGGTGACAGATTTGGGTGTGTAACTGACATGCGTGATTCTTAATACATGTTTTCCATCAGGAAGATTGTTGATATTAAACTCGCCTTTACCATTTGTGGTGCATCCTGAAAGGCTTTGGTCAATACGAATATTAGCCCCCACTACAGGTTCGTTGGTATCGGCACTCACAATCTTTCCACTGATACTGACTTGTGCCAGTACGTCAATAGCCAGACAGCTTAAAGTAATTGCTGTCAATAATAATTTTACTTTCATCGAAAGAATTTAAGAATTAATAATTGGCTTTCCTGACCCCGGGAGAGCGTGATTATCTATGTTTTGATTTGGCAGGTTTCCTGGCTTCACCCTGAAAAGCGCCTTCCCATTTCTTCATTTTCGAAACAGTGGCATAGCGAGAGTTGCTTTTCATCAAATGGGTTTCACAGTAGCGGGCACTGCTTCGGATTCCACAACCGAATTCCCTTTTATACAGATAGAGAAAAAATATCTGTATCACCAAACCGGGCGCAAAGGTAGACAATTATTTTATATATGTTTTAAGATTAGTGAAAAAATGACTGCTTAAAACGGAAAGAATATTGAAAAGAGGAGGGGATTTTGAACCGTAGAAGTGAATTTGATTCACTCCTACGGCAATATGAATTTGCAATAATTCGGATAGTGATTTCAGGCAAGCGCCAATATTAATATTTGTGCTGTAAGCACACGTAAAAACATGGTGAGCGGATAAACGGTGGCATAACCTACTGCCGGAGCGTCACAAGAGGTCAAATCATTGGAGTAGGCTAATGCGGGCGGATTGGTGGTGGCTCCGGACAATACTCCGATCAAGGTGTAATAGTTCAGTTTATAAACATATCGTCCTATTATTCCTACAATCAGTAAAGGCAGCAGCGTAATAATGGCGCCGTATGCTATCCATACATATCCGCCTTCGTTAATAATTGTTTCGATGAATCCTTTACCGGCTCCTAATCCTACGCAAGCAAGGAAAAGTGAGATACCGATTTCACGTACCATCAAATTGGCACTTATGGTGGTATAGGTTATCAATTTATAATGTGGTCCGAAACGGCTTATCAGGATGGACACAATAAGGGGGCCTCCTGCCAGTCCCAGTTTTACCGGTTGAGGGATACCGGGGAATAAAAAAGGAGTGCTTCCTAAAATACACCCTAATGCGATGCCTAAGAAAATAGGAATCAGGTTGGGATGATTCAAACGTTTCATGGAATTACCTAGAATCTTTTCGGCATGGGCTACAGCCAGTTCGCTACCCACAATCTTTACCCGGTCACCCATTTGCAATTGCAGGTTGGGAGTGGCCACAAGGTCTACACCCGAACGGTTTACACGGGTAATGCTTGCTCCGAAGTTATTCCTGATTTTTAGTTGAGCCAATGTCTTGCCATTCAATTCAGGCTTGGTGATCAGAATTTTTCTGGAAATAAGTTGTTTGTTCTGGAAATCCCATTCCACATTCACTTGTTTTCCAAAAAATACAGTGATAGCTTCTACATCTATCGGATTGGCGATAACAAGGATTTCATCGTGCATGTGAAATACTGTAGTGGAGTTCACTAGTTCTGTTTGTTTGTCTCCGTCACAATGCCGTATGCGTGAAATCACAAAATCACGATTCACCAATGGCTTGATTTCTTTTATTGTTTTACCTTCTACGGCTTCATTGCGTATTTCTAGTGAGATAGGGCGTACGGTCAGTTCTTGTAGATGTCCCAATCCCCGTTCCGCATCGGCTTCTTCGGTTTTTGTGTTGATGCGCAGGATATATTTCAATGCCAGCAGGGAGAGAATACATCCTACTACACCCAGTGGATAGGCTACGGCATATCCCAGTGCTATTTCGGGAGCGTCTATACCATTCAGATCACTGTTTGCTTGCTGTGCGGCACCTAGTCCCGGGGTATTTGTTACAGCACCCGAAAGAATTCCTACCATTGTGGTAATGGGGACACCTGTTATGAAATGGAGTATAATGGTGATGGTCACACCTAAAAATACAACCATCATGGCAAGCAGGTTTAGTGTGAATCCTCCTTTTTTGAATGCTGAGAAGAAACCGGGACCCACTTGTAGTCCGACTGAGTAGACAAATAATATCAGACCGAACTCTTTTAAGAAATGCAACAGATGTTCGTCCAGGTTCAGATTGAAATGACCGAATACAATTCCTACAAAAAGTATCCAGGTTACTCCCAATGAGATACCTGCCACTTTTATTTTTCCTAACATGATACCGAAAGCAATGACCAGTGAAAGAATAAGTACGGAATGTGCTACTCCGCCGCCCCATAAATTAGGGTACCCTTCAAAGAGATTTCTAAAAAGTTCCATAATTCATTATCTAGTTTAATTATTTATAGTATCAATTTTATAATTCAAAAAGTTGTCTTTCAAAATATTAGAGTAGGTTTTATGGGATAGGATGCTTCGTTTTATAGCTGTCATCCCGGCAAAATGACTGCAAAGGTAGCTTATTTAATTGATAAACCATAAAACTTTAATTGCTTTCTAAGGATATTTACTTGATATGTCGGAATTATGAATTAATCTGTTATTCTAATTTCGATAATTTGCAATTTGCACTATCTTTGTATCCGTTTTTAAAAGAAATACTAAAGAATGAAGCCACAATTACTCATAGGGGCCGCTACATCGGGAAGCGGAAAAACGACTTTTACGATGGGGTTGCTGCGGGCATTGCACAAACGAGGCCTGCGAGTACAGCCTTTTAAATGTGGTCCTGATTATATTGATACACAATTTCATACGCTGGCTGCTGACCATGAGTCGGTGAATTTGGATATTTGGATGGCATCAAATACCCATGTACAACATCTGTATAATAAATATGGAGATGGAGCCGATGTATGTGTAACCGAAGGAGTGATGGGATTGTTCGACGGTTATCAAAGAATGCAGGGAAGTAGTGCTGAAATAGCCAGATTGTTGAATATCCCTGTAGTGCTTATAGTAAGTGCGCGTTCTACAGCTTATTCTGTGGCTCCGTTAATTTATGGTTTCAAGCATTTTAATCCGGCTGTGAAGATTGCAGGTATTGTTTTCAATCAAGTATCATCTCCTTCTCATTTCGCTTATTTACGTGAGGCTTGTGTTGATGCAGGAGTAGAGTGTTTGGGGTATCTGCCTATGACAGAAGGGTTGAAAATTCCATCCCGGCATTTGGGTTTGACATTGACAGCCAAACGTTCCATGAACACCTTAATAGAACAGGCTGCGGAATTGGTTGAGAAATATGTGGATTTGGATAAGCTGCTGAGTATTTGTCATCGTAATTTCCCGTGTCGGTATACATTGCCTTATAGTTCTGAGATAGGGGTGGAAAGTTTTGCTCCTTCTGCTAAAAAGATGAAGATAGCCATAGCGCGGGATCCGGCTTTCAACTTTATCTATAGAGAAAACATAGACCGCTTGTCTGCGCTAGGAAGCATTACTTATTTCAGTCCTGTATATGGTAGTGATTTGCCGGATGCTGATTTGGTTTATTTACCCGGAGGATATCCGGAATTGTTTGCCCGTCAACTGCATCGGCGCAAAAAGTTAATGGAAGCATTAAGAACCTATGCAGAGGAGGGGGGGAAGATTTTGGCCGAGTGTGGAGGTATGATGTTTCTCACCCGTTCCCTGACAGTCCGCCAAGGAGGGACTGCATATGCCATGACGGGTATTTTGCCTTTGGATTGTACCATGGTGGGTGCCAGACTTCATCTAGGATATCGCCGTATAGAATATAAAGGGATGGAGCTTCGCGGGCACGAATTTCATTATTCCAATGTCGTTGCTCCTGATGCTATGCCTTCTGTAGCAAAACAATTTACGGCAAGAGGAATGGAAGTGAGTACCCCGCTTTATAGATATAAAAATGTGATAGCCGGGTATACCCATTTATATTGGGGAGAAACGGATATATTAAAATTATGGGAAGTATGAGGCGCATTTATACACGTACCGGGGATAAGGGCATGACAGGGATTCATGGTGGAGAACGGATACCTAAGGATGATATCCGTATCGAGGCTAATGGATGTATCGATGAATTGAATGCTGTTATAGGAATAATACGTTCACTTTTGCCGCAGGAGCACGAATGGCAATCCTTGCTTTTTACGATTCAGAAAAATATAATGGTAGTGATGAGCCATGTGGCCACACCATCGGCCCTTCGTGATGGGAATCCCAATATTTTGCCTGATAATTTATGCTCTTTTTGTGAGGAGGCAATGGACAAGTTGATGGAACAAATGGAGGATAATGGTTATTTTATTCTTCCCGGAGGAACATCTGTATCGGCACAGTTGCAATTTGCAAGGACTGTGGCACGTCGGGCAGAACGGAGATTATGGACTTTGCATAAACACGATCCGTTACCGGAAATCATACTTCGGTTTATCAACCGGCTGTCCGATTTATTTTTTGTTATGGCCCGTTATGAGATGCAACAGCAGAACTGGACGGAAGAAAAGTGGCAGTCCTTTGCCTATAAAAGAAAAAAGAAAGAGTGATGAAAAAGAAATTACACCCCATTATGTTGGCGGGAACAGGTAGTGACGTTGGTAAAAGTGTTATTGCCGCCGCATTATGCCGCATTTTTAAACAGGATGGTTATCAACCGGCACCTTTCAAGGCACAAAATATGGCATTGAATTCGTATGCCACTCCGGAAGGATTGGAAATAGGCCGTGCACAGGCTGTACAGGCTGAAGCTGCCGGAGTTCCTTGTCACACGGACATGAATCCTCTGTTATTGAAACCCAGCTCCGATCATACTTCGCAAGTGGTGTTAAACGGTCGTCCCATCGGTAATCGTAACGCTTTTGAGTATTTTCGCAAGGAGGGGCGTGAAGAACTGAGGCAAGAGGTAAACGCAGCCTTTGACCGTCTTGCCGCACGTTATAACCCTATTGTAATGGAGGGAGCAGGGAGCATTTCCGAAATAAATCTGCGGGATACTGATTTGGTGAATATGCCGATGGCCTGTTATGCGGATGCGGATGTGATTTTGGTAGCTGATATTGACCGGGGAGGAGTATTTGCCAGTGTCTATGGTTCGGTCATGTTACAAACTACTGAGGACAAGAAACGTATAAAAGGAGTAATCATTAATAAATTCAGAGGGGATATCCGTTTGTTTGAGCCTGGTGTGAAGATGATGGAAGATTTATGTGGTATTCCTGTCTTGGGAGTAATACCTTATTATAGAAATATACATATTGAGGAAGAGGATTCCGTAGTCTTGGACTATAAACGGATGCAAGCAGTGGAAGGCAAAATAAACATAGCAGTTGTTCTGTTGCGTCATCTCTCAAACTTTACAGATTTCAACAGATTGGAACGGGATGAACGAGTGCACCTTTATTATACTAATAATACGGAAGATCTGGCCAAAGCTGATATTATTCTGCTTCCTGGCAGCAAAAGCACTTTGGATGACTTGTATGAGTTGAGACGGAACGGGGTGGCGCAAGCTGTCCTGCGTGCGCATAGGGAAGGGGTTACTGTAATGGGAATTTGTGGGGGATATCAATTGATGGGACTTGAGATTCACGATCCGGAAGGAGTGGAGGGAGAGATCCGCCAATTGCCGGGACTGGGACTGCTTCCCGTCATTACTACGATGCAAGGGGAGAAGGTGACACGGCAGGTGAATTTTCATTTTCTTGAGAATGCGGAAACTTGCCAAGGATATGAAATACACATGGGAGAAACCCGCCCGGTTCCGGGGGTGTCTGTAGTTCCTTTGAATAAACTGGAAGACGGTGGAGAGGACGGTTGTTTTGTAAACCAAAAATGTATGGGAAGTTATATTCATGGAATATTGGATAATCAGGCATTTATAGATTATTTACTGGAACCATACGCAGAAAAACTGGAGTGTCATACGGTGTTGGATTACCGGACTTATAAAGAAGAACAATATGATAAATTGGCAGAGCATGTACGCAGTCATCTCAATCTGCCTTTGTTGTACCAAATAATGAGTGGGAATGATTGAAGGACATGGTGATGATGCTTATAAGTATAAAGCAATAAAGATAAATTTCAGTTCAAACGTATATAATCATGTAGACCATAGCGGATTACATCAACATTTGTTTCAGCAGATGGAAAGTATCCGTACGTACCCCGAGCCGGAACCTTATTCATTGGAAAAGGTTTTGGCGAAACGGTTTCATCTTTCGTCTGAAGAGGTTTGTGTGACCAATGGGGCTACGGAAGCCATTTATTTAATAGCTCAGACATTCAGGAATCAGATTTCGGCTATCTTGATGCCGACTTTCAGCGAATATGCGGATGCTTGTCGTCTGCATGGTCATAAAGTGGTTCCTATATATAACTTGAACCGTTTGCCGGATAGGGGGAGGTTGATATGGTTATGTAATCCTAATAATCCCACTGGAGAGGTCAGGGAGAAGGAAGTCTTGACAGCCTGTATAAAACAAAATCCGCAGCGTATTTTTGTCATGGATCAGTCGTATGAATTCTTTACACAGAAGGCTTTGCTTACAGCCAGGGAGGCTGCGGAATTTCCGAATGTTATCCTGTTGCATTCCATGACAAAACGTTTTGCCGTGCCCGGCTTGCGTTTAGGATATATCACTGCATGTAAAGAACTGCTACATGAAATTCGGACACAGCGGATGCCTTGGTCTGTTAATCAGTTGGCTATAGAGGCCGGGCATTATTTATTGTCTTCTTCTCAATATGATATAGATATCTCTTTGTTGTTGAAGGAAAAAGAGAGATTAGCTCAATCTTTACTTTCAATAGGAGGAATGGAGATCTGGCCATCGGATACTCACTATATGTTAGTTCAATTGCGTATGGGAAAGGCAGCGGCTTTGAAAGAATATCTGGCAACAGAGCAGGGTATCCTTATTCGTGACGCATCCAATTTTGAAGGGCTGAATGAACACTTCTTCCGTATTGCTACACAAACTCCGGAAGAAAATGACAAACTGGTAGAAAGTATAAAGAAATGGACATATATGTATTAATTCTTCCGTTGTTGGTAGGATGGATATTAGATAAATTGCTTGGGGATCCGGTAGGATTGCCGCATCCGGTGGTAGGATTCGGGAAGCTGATCTCTTTTTGTGAGAAACGATGGAACTGTGGGGCACATCGGATGTTGAAAGGAGGGGGGGCGGCTATTATGCTTATTTTGCTAGTATATGTAGGATCTGCTTTGGCATTGCATTATCTGTTTTTGTTGAATCGCTGGTTGGGGATCGCCCTCTCCGCTGTGCTTGTTTTCTATTGTTTAGCAGGGACTACACTTATTAGAGAAGTAAAACAGGTTTTTCTAGCTGCGGACCGTTCTTTAGAGGAGGGGAGAAAGCAGGTTTCCCGTATTGTAGGGCGTGATACCTCAGAACTGACCGATCAGGAAGTGCGTATAGCTGCTTTGGAAACGTTGGCCGAAAATTTGAGTGACGGAGTTATTGCTCCGCTGTTTTGGTATTTGCTTTTGGGAGTTCCCGGTATGCTTGCCTATAAAATGGTTAATACGCTTGATTCTATGGTAGGCTATAAGAACGAACGTTATTTGCAATTTGGTTGTGCCGCTGCACATATTGATGATATGGCGAACTATATTCCGGCTCGTTTAACCGCACTTTTAATGGTTTTGTCTGTGGGGCGTCCCGGTTTGCTGAGATTTGTAGGTAAATATGGTAACCGGCATGCAAGTCCTAATTCAGGTTATCCGGAGTCTGCTTTAGCAGGTATCTTGAATTGCCGTTTTGGAGGTCCTCATGTTTATTTTGGAGAGATAGTCTATAAACCTTTTATTGGAGATAAGGATCGGCTTATCCATACACAGGATATGCATAAAGCTGTCGATATAAACAGAAGAGCAGAAATTTTGATGATTATAGTAAATATTGTTTGCTTATATTTGGTCAGCTGAAAAATATATATTACTTTTGTTCCTGTTTTAGAGATGCGGCAGTAGCTCAGTTGGTAGAGCATCAGCTTCCCAAGCTGAGGGTCGCGGGTTCGAGTCCCGTTTGCCGCTCTTTTTTATTTTTCTTCACTTTCCAATTCTTTTATTTCTTTATTGAGGAACACGGACAGGATGGTTCTTAAAACAACAATACCTCCCAATAGGGCTAATTCATTCAAGGTTGGTTCCAATACTGTTTTCAAAATATCCGAAGCTATTAGGAATTCTAAGCCAAGAAGCAGATAAGTTCCGAATGTGGCTCTTAGTTTTCGTATATTGGTAATGGAATACCCTCCGGTAAAGCGTCGTATTTCATTCTTCAAAAAAGAAATAATACCTATCAACGCTCCGTATGTGACAATCAAAAGGCTTGTCACACTTATAACAACAGCTAATAAATCTAGGAAATGAGTAAGCATATTTATTTGTCTTTATAAATAGAACAAATAAATAAGCGATATGTTCTTGCATCACGATAATTTTATCTTGACAATTCCTCCATAAGGAGTGAGTGCGCTAAATGCCTCTTCGGGTTTAATGATACCTGCATAAATTTGTGCGTTCAGTAAAATGCCGCCATGAGCAAAGATCGCGACTTGTTCATACGGTTTTTGGCGAAGCTCGTCTAGAAAACCGGCAACACGCCGGTATTGATCTTCAAAAGATTCTCCATTGGTCGCTTTTACATGCAGATAATCTGCATACCATCTTTCCAAGTTAGCGTCGGCAATTTCATCGAACCGATGCATTTCCCAATCTCCGAAGTTTAGTTCTTTCAAGCGGTCGTCCCGTTCTGCATCCGGGTAGCCGCAAAAGGTAGCCAGGCGTACACAACGGGTTAACGGACTGGTATAAACTTTATCAAAAGATAGACCTTGTAAATTGGCTGCCGTTTGAGTTGCCTCCGTTTCAAAAGTCGGCTTTAAGGGTACATCCGTCTGTCCGTAACAAACACCTTGCGGAACATCAACAGCAGTATGACGCATTAAGTATATTACCATAGGTTTGTATAGATTAAGTTTATAGTTAGATAAAAAGAAAACTCACATAATAGGAAAGTCGCTCCGCAACAATCACCGGTATATCCTTGCAGGCGTCTGCGCATGAGTGACATTAAAAGGATGAACATCATAGCAGGAGCGATGGCTGCCCACCAGTATCCTTTATCCAGTAATAAAAGCATAGGCAGGGTTCCGGCCATAAAAGCGGATAATAAAATACCTGGACTCATACGGTCATATATGACCTTCGCTTTCGATTCTTCTTCTTTACGGGCGTATGGAAGCGTGTTGATGATTTGTGCGGCACAAAACTTGCTCCAGGCATCTCCGCTTAGTATGGCCGCACATGCCAAGGGTACAGAAAGTGTGGTGAGTATATTCCACATCAATCCATAATAGAATAATAATCCGAGCACTCCGTATGTGCCGATATGTGAATCCTTCATGATAGACAGAATCTTGTCACGTGATGTACCGCCCCCGAAGCCGTCGCAGAAGTCTGCCAATCCATCTTCGTGTAAAGCACCCGTTGCTAGTAACCGGGCGGCCAGCGCCATGAGCACAGCTATCTGTACAGGTAGAAATTCTGCAGTGATCCATAGAGTGCCTGCCATGATACCTCCTGTCAGCCATCCTACAAAGGGCCAGTAATCCACTACTCGTTTAAAGTAAACAGGTGGTACATTAGCTATTTTCCAAAACGGAAGGCGTGTGAAAAAAATGAGGGAGGCAAGCAGTTTCATGGTTAAAAATATTTAGTGATGGCGGCATGGGCGAAATTGTCCATCTCATTTATCATGTTTACAGAGGAAACGATGATAGGATAAGCGCATATCGCTCCTGTTCCTTCTCCCAAGCGGAGACCTAAATTTAATAAAGGGCGCACTTTCATGGCATCCAATACTAGTTTATGACCGATTTCATCTCCCTGATGTCCGAATATGGCATACGAGAGAACTTCCGGATGAAGTTTTGAGGCGGCTAGAATGCAATTGGTCATGATGAAGCCGTCCACTAGAATAATCATTCTTAATTCTGCTGCCCGGAGCATGCCGCCTATTGCCATAACCATTTCATATCCTCCGAACCAAGCGATGATATCTTTTACGGAACCGTTACCGGTATAATGGTTAACCGATTGTTTCAATACATTATATTTATGACGGATGCCTTCTGAATCCAGTCCGCTTCCTGCACCCACACATTGCTCTAATGAGATTCCTGTCAGCAAATGCATCCAGATAGAAGAGGGGGAGGTATTACCAATACCCATTTCGCCAAAGCTGACCACATTGCAACCGTCTGCATGAATCATATCCGTTATCTTTGCTCCACGTTCCAGGCATAATTCCATTTCTTCCATACTCATAGCGGGGCCTTTTAGAAAACTGTGCGTGCCACGTCCTACGCTACAGTTGATAATGCCTTTCTCGTAAGGAAGATCGTAATCGACCCCTGAGTCTACTAATACAAGCTTAAAACCATGTTGGCGGCATAAAAAATTAACTCCGGCACCTCCATGCAAAAAATTACTTAGTTGTTGCCAAGTGATTTCTTTGGGAGACTTGCTTACCCCTTCTTCTACTATACCATGATCGGCTGCAAAAAGTACGTTGTGCGGATGGCTTAATGTAGGGGAGAGGGTTTGTTGGATTAATCCGATTTGCAATGCAAGATCTTCCAGAACACCCAATGAACCTTTGGGCTTTGTCAAATTGTTGATTTTGTCTATCAATGCCTCCCGAAAGCTTTCATCGGGATACTCAATATGAAAGTTTTTCATTGTATTTATTATTTTATAGGAACAGGAATTCCCGATACCATCAAATATACTTGGTCTGCTTTTGAAGCTATATATTGATTCATCCAGCCCTGTAAATCTGTAAAGCGGCGTTGAATGGCGTTTTCGGATACTGCTCCGGAACCTATTTCATTGGTTACGAAAATAAAAGTGGCATTTTGCTGGATAAAATTATCAAACTCCTGTTTGACTGCCTGTAATGCAGCCTCTACATCCGCATCCAAATCAAAGAAAAAGTTGGTACACCATAAGGTGACACAATCAATCAATACTACATTATCCTTTACTTGATGACGGCTTAGTTCTTTTTCTTCTTCTATATTCGTCCATTCCGATCCGCGTCTTTCTTGATGTTTGATAACGCGTTGGCGGAATTCTTCATCCCAAATACGGGAAGTAGCTATATAAACGGGAGTGGGTGATAAGCTTAATGCCAATTTCTCCGCGTATGAACTTTTTCCCGAACGTTGGCCTCCTGTGATTAAGATAATACGTTTCATTGTTCTACTTCTCGGTGGCACGCAGAATCAGCGTAGTCGCACCTAATGTGATGATAGCGCCTTCCTCGATTCGTATCCGGTCCTTGTTCCCCAAGATCTCGTTCATCAGAAATGTTCCTGTAATGCTGTCATTATCACGCAGGGTATAAATGATTTCCCCTTGTTTGTTGCGTTTCACATTAATGATACAATGCCGTCTGTCCATGCTCGGATCTGATGTTTCGATGGGAATATCCACTTCAGTGCCTTTGCTTCTGCGTCCTATCAGGTTGTCACCTTCCATCAGGGGTAATACTTGTTTGTATCCGAATACATTTTCTACTACCACGATACTTCCAAAATCCTCTTTATTGGCTTGTTCGTCCAATATTTCTTCTTTACGGGTTGCTTTCAGTTTGGACTTTCCGATACGGATGCTGAATTGTTTTTTACAATGGTCACATACAAAGACCAACGACTGGCCTTCTGTATATTTGGTTTCATCAAAAGTTATATAGTTGTCACATTTGGGACACAAAACTCTTTTCATAAAAAATAATCTTGTTTATTTAGAACTCAATATCCATGCATTCTTGAATGCATCATTTTGTTTCAGTTCATTTAATTTCTTATAAGCAGCGGCTTTATCTGCAAAGTTGCACAAAGACAGGCGATAACGTCCGTTACCTTCTATGATTGTTACATCCTTATATCCTTTTTGCTTGTACTCATTAAGTACTTGCTGCGCGTCATTGGCTGTCGGTAAACTGGATACGATGATATAATAATTATTTTTTTTACTGCTCGAAGGTGTTGCTGTTTCTTTCTTCTCAAGGGCAGGTTTACTTACAGCGACAGGCTTGGCAACTGGCTGTTCTGTACTGTTCAAATTTGCTGCAACAGCATTCTTGGGTACTGCTTCTTGTGCTTTTCCTACCTTTTCTACTTTTACAGTTACAGGTTTCAACGTGTTTTGATTATTTTTGATATTCGTCTTCTTGGGTTGCTGCGGTCTGGAAGGAACGGTTATCAAGGTCGTTGCCAAAGATTGGGAACGAATGGCGTCAAACAGACCATCCGTACCTAAAGAAGCATAATTACCTTTGTCCACATATGTGTTCTCTACCGGAACAGACAAGAAGAAAAATAAGACTACAGCTATTGCCACAGCTACTGCATTTCCTATCCACTGACGTTTGAAACGTACTGTTCTCTTTCTTTTTTCTTGTTGGGGAAGTAATTCTCTGGTTGTTGCAGACGTTGTTGAAGTAAGATATTCTAATCTGGTGATAGAAAACGAACTAAGTCCGTATAAGGTAGGTGATAATGCACCGTCCTCATTGGGATGAAACTCGTATGTGCTATGAATATTATAATGTAAGACCCCTATACCATGCATTTCTGCACATCCGTTTTGGTATAGTTGTTCTTTCAATCCGGCTACTTCTTCTTCTATCATGCGTGTGGCATCAGGAAAATCGGTGTGATGAGCTTGCATATACGATTGAGCTAATAAACCATCGTTTATAGTCAATTGGGGATTGAAACCAATAGTACGTACAGGGGGAAGATAAAGATTTTCCTCCTTGATATATCGTGCCGGTTGATAGTGCGCTATAAAACCGCCAAAGTCTGGAATAATCACACAGTCATTTTCCAGTAACAGAATTTCTATATGTCTAGCCAATTCAATCATATCGCAAAATTAGCATTTTTATTCCGTTTCAGCGCAACTTTTATGGAAGAAAATAACAACTCACTCATAATTTATTGTAATTTTGCAGCGAAAAAGTTAGACTAACGAATTAAATAAAATGAATATAGCGATTGTAGGGACCGGGTATGTAGGACTTGTTACCGGAACATGTTTTGCCGAAACTGGCGTAGACGTAACTTGTGTAGATGTAAATGCGGATAAGATTGCTAATCTGCAACAGGGTATTATTCCTATTTATGAACCGGGATTGGAAGATATGGTCTTGCGTAATGTAAAGGCTGGACGTCTTCATTTCACCACTTCTTTAGAGAGTTGTCTGGACAATGTGGATATTGTGTTCAGTGCAGTGGGCACTCCTCCTGATGAAGACGGAAGTGCCGATTTGCGTTATGTGCTTGAAGTTGCCAAGACGATTGGTGCTAATATGAAGAAATATACCTTGGTCGTGACCAAGAGTACGGTGCCTGTGGGTACGGCACGAAAAGTAAAAGCGGTCATCCGAGAGGAATTGGAGAAAAGAGGGGAGTCGATAGATTTCGATGTGGCTTCTAATCCGGAATTTTTGAAAGAAGGTAATGCTATCGACGACTTTATGAGTCCGGACCGTGTAGTAGTGGGCGTAGAGTCGGAAAGGGCTAAAAAACTGATGACCAAGCTCTATAAACCTTTCATGCTGGTTAACTTCCGCGTTATTTTCATGGATATTCCTTCTGCCGAGATGACTAAATATGCGGCAAACTCCATGTTGGCCACCCGTATCAGCTTTATGAACGATATTGCCAACTTGTGCGAACTGGTGGGAGCTGATGTAAATATGGTACGTGACGGAATAGGTTCCGACAGTCGTATCGGGCGTAAGTTCTTGTATCCGGGATGCGGTTATGGTGGCTCTTGTTTCCCGAAAGATGTGAAGGCGTTGATTAAGACTGCCGAGCAGAATGGTTATTCCATGCAGGTGTTGAAAGCGGTGGAAGATGTGAACGAGAATCAGAAAGGCATTTTGTTCGAGAAACTGGTAAAGGTATTCAATGGAGATTTGAAAGGCAAAACAGTGGCTTTGTGGGGACTTGCATTCAAGCCCGGTACGGACGATATGCGTGAGGCTCCGGCTTTGGTACTTATTGAGAAATTGAAACAGTCGGGTTGCAATGTCCGCGCATACGATCCTGCTGCTATGGATGAGTCCCGCCGCCGGATAGGAGAGTCGGTTTATTATGCGCACGATATGTATGATGCGGCTCTTGATGCGGATGCGTTGATTCTGGTAACCGAGTGGAAAGAGTTCCGTCTTCCTACCTGGGGAGTAATCAAGAAGGCGATGAAACAGCCTGTAGTGCTTGACGGACGAAATATTTATGATGGTGACGAACTACAGGAAATGGGGTTTGTTTATCATTGCATCGGTCGATAAATAAAATAGAGAGAATAACCATGTACAAACGTTTTTCGATAATAATGTTGGCTGTTGCGCTGTCTTCTTGTGGAACTCCGCAACAAAAAGCATCCGCCCTGGAAGAGAACAAGGAGGCAAAATCTTTGTTGGAAGGTATATGGTTGGACGATAATACGGAAACGGCATTACTGAGGGTGAAAGGCGACACCCTGTTTTATGCAGATGCCGCTACAGCTCCCGTTGCTTTTAAAATTATAGGCGATTCGTTGATTACGTATGGTGCACGGACTAATGGTTATAAGATTGAGAAGCAGGAGGAGCATATTTTTTGGTTTCATTCGGCTGTGGGAGATGTGATACGTCTGCATAAGTCTGATACAGAGAATGATTCTCTGGCATTTATCCATACTCGGGAAATCCCTGTTTATAACGAAGTTATTAAGAAAGATTCGGTGGTGACATACGATAATGTCCGTTATCGCGGATATGTGTACATTAACCCGTCAAAGATTAAAGTAATGCGTCCGGGAGTTTCGGAGGAAGGACTTGGGGTGGATAATGTATATTATGACAATATCATACACATTTGCGTGTATGAAGGCAGGAAGAGTCTTTATGCCAAAGATATCACCAAGCAGATGTTCAAGGGGGTGGTTCCGGATGATTTCTTGCAATGGGCTATATTGTCGGATATGGATTTTATGGGCGTCGATTCTAAAGGGTATCATTATCAGGCCACGGTATGCGTACCTGACGGCGCATCTTGTTATATGGTCAATATCACTGCTGGCAAGGATGGAGGACTTGCATTCGAGTTGGTAAGGTAGTCGTGGCTATGTCATTTTTTCGTTTAGCGATTACTATTTGGTCGCTATCATGCTCTATAGAGAATACCCCGAAAAATCCTTCAAAAGCTTCAGTCTGCTCGCAAATGCCCTGCCTGTCGGTATTCCGGCTGAAGGATTGGGCTCGGGAATTCTTCAGCTGGAGATTGGAATCCTTCAGGCGGATTGGTGGTTCTTCCGATTCTTGGGGAATCGGTTTTCCTGAAGGATATTTTTCGGCTGAAACATTTCACAATGCATATCCTTCAGTCGGAATGCCGATGGGCAGGGCGTTTGCGGAATAGCTGAAAGATCTGAAGGAAAAATAAGGTGTTTCGGCATGTAGATGCCGTTATGGAAAAAACAACAGGTCAAATTTTAAAAAGCTCTTGTTCTTTCAATGAAAACGTCTTGTTCTTTTTTTTAAAGACCTTGTTCTTTTCTGAAAGGAACAAGACGTTTGAAAGGTTAGTAACGTGCATACCGGAAGGTTAGTAACGTGTCACCTCATACGTTACTAATGTGTGGGTTGTAAGGTTAGTAATGTTACAGGTGAAAGATTATATATCCTACAAGCAATACATATAATGGATGTTTGTGATTGCCCCGCATCTATTTTGCAGAGAGCCATGAAGTGACTTTCTTCATAAAATAAAATTGGAGGAAAACAAGTCCGTCTTCCTCCAATGATTTTTAGATATCATCTCTTCCGTCTATTCTTTTGGGGTGTTTCTTCTATTATTGGCACTGGGCGTACCGTTCTTTTTCCCCTTATAATTGCCTTGTTTTCTGGAACTGCCACCTTTGTGATTGCTACGACCGGCGCCACTTCGCGGGTTGTATTCGGGCGCTTCTCCCAATTCCTCGGGAACCGGGATTTTATAGATATTCCTACCCAAGAAATTTTCAATAGCTTTGAATTGGGTCTGCTCTTTCTCACTGACAAAAGTAATGGCGCAACCATCATGGTTGGCACGAGCTGTACGGCCGATGCGGTGTACATAATCCTCGCTGTCATGTGGTACATCGTAGTTGATTACCAAACGAATATCGTCAATGTCTATTCCTCGCGAAACAATATCGGTAGCAATCAGGATATTGATTCTGCCACTTTTGAATTCACGCATAATCTGTTCCCGCTGGGACTGCTCCAAGTCTGAATGCATTTCACCTACGTTCAGTTTCATCCGCTTGAATGCTTGTGTCACCTCCTTTACTTTCAATTTGGAAGAGGCAAAGATAATGACCCGTTCAGGTGTTTGATCCTGGAACAGGGATTGAATAATTCCCAATTTCTGGCGTTCATAACAGATATAAGCCGTTTGGATAATCTTTTCCGCAGGTTTTGAGACCGCTAATTTTATTTCTACCGGATTGTTTAAGATCGTTTTTGCCAATTGTTGTATTTTAGCCGGCATAGTGGCCGAGAACATGATGGTCTGACGTTCTTTCGGCAGATATTTCACTATTTGCATAATGTCATCCGAGAATCCCATATCCAGCATACGGTCCGCTTCATCAAGAATAAAGAAAGAAACTTTAGACAAGTCTACGTAACCTAGGCTGAGATGACTTATCAGACGTCCCGGAGTAGCAATGACTACATCGGCCCCCAAAGTTAAACCTTTCTTTTCTTGCTCGAAGCGCACACCATCGTTTCCTCCGTAAACAGCTACGCTGGATGCCGGTAGAAAATAAGAGAAACCTTCCATTTGCTGGTCTATCTGTTGCGCTAATTCGCGTGTGGGTGACATGATCACACAATTGATGGCATCTTCCGGATATCCGCCTTTGCTTAATTGATTAAGAACGGGCAAAAGGTATGCGGCAGTCTTGCCGGTTCCGGTCTGTGCCACTCCGATCAAATCTTTTCCTTCAAGAATGACCGGTATGGTATGTTCTTGTACAGGAGTGCATTCTTCAAATCTCATGGCATCTAATGCCTGAAGCACCCCTTCTTCTAAATTTAGTTCTGAAAATTTCATATATATAGTTACTTCTTTCTTTAGAGTTTGCCGCGTTCTTCCAGGTAAGAGTCCTTGAAACCTAGGAAATAGAGGACGCCGTCCAATCCGATCGTATTAATGGACTGTTGTGCGTTAGCCACTACTTTGGGTTTTGCATGGAATGCTATACCCAGGCCGGCTTCGGACAACATGGGTAAGTCATTCGCTCCATCTCCTACAGCAATAGTTTGTGCTATGTCCACACGTTCTACTTGAGCGATCAGTTTCAGCAGTTCGGCTTTACGTTTTCCGTCAACTACATCTCCCAGATATCTTCCGGTTAATTTGCCATTTACTATTTCCAGTTCATTGGCATATACGTAATCTATGCCGAATTTATCTTTCAGATAATTACCAAAATAGGTGAATCCACCGGATAGGATGGCTATTTTGTAACCATATCTTTTCAACACGAACATCAGACGTTCCACACCTTCGGTGATGGGAAGGTTTTCTGCGATTTCTTTCATTACGCTTTCATCCAGTCCTTTCAGCAAAGCCACCCGTTCTGTGAAGCTTTCTATGAAATCAATTTCTCCACGCATAGCGCGTTCTGTGATTTCTCGTACTTGGTCACCCACACCGGCGCGTTCGGCTAATTCATCTATACACTCTGTCTGTATCAATGTGGAATCCATATCGAAACAAATCAAGCGTCGCATACGTCGGTACATATTGTCCAGTTGGAAAGAAAAGTCCATTTCCAGGTCACTGCTCAGTTTCATTAACGCCTGTTGCATTTCTTCCCGTTGGTGGGGGGTGCCACGGACGGAGAATTCGATACAAGCCCGTACATTCGCTTTCCGCTCATCCAATGGAATACGCCCTGTAAGACGTTTGATAGCATCAATATTTAAACCTTGTTCCGCTAATATTCCTGTGACTGCTGCGATTTGTTTGGCTGTCAGCTTGCGTCCCAGTAAAGTCAGGATGTACCGGTTCTTGCCTTGCATATTTACCCATTCCTCATATTCTTCCACAGTAACGGGATAGAAACGGATATTGATGCCTAATGCGGAAGCTTTAAATAGCAACTCTTTCATGATATTACCTGAATCTTTTTCCTGGCTTTTGAATAAAATGCCTAATGACAGGGTGCTATGAATATCGGCCTGGCCAATATCCAAAATGGTAACATCATACTTTGACAAAATCTCCGTAATGGAAGCGGTTAATCCCGGCCGATCAAGACCGGTAATTCTGATTAAAATAAGTTCAGTATTATTATTCATACTTTGTGGTTGCTATTTACATATTGCAAAAGTACGTAAATAAATCCTTATCAGCTATATTTTCTGCATTCTTTTTTCTCGATGAAAAGGATGATTTTATGCTATATAACATATTTTTTGAGAAAAAATCTTGGAGTTGATTTCAAAACTCCTTACCTTTGTCGCAGATTTCTAATTTAAATGGTATTGATTATCAGTACTAAAGATAATGTTCCGGGTGGAAATCACTGTTTAAGGGCAGTCTCGGATAGTATTAACTAAGATCGAATTACATGATTAAAAATGTAAAGTGGATTTTTGTTGTATTAATTATTAGTTCCTTGATTTCATTCTCTTTTGTAGGGAAAAACACGCCGACAGAAGGCTTGACCATAGGAGACAAGGCTCCTACATTTACTATCTGTGGCGAAAAGCAGTTGATTGACTTGAAGGATTTAAGAGGTAAATATGTACTGCTAAGTTTTTGGGCCAGCTATGATGCTCTGTCAAGGATGCAGAATGCTACTTTGAATCATGCCATCGCGCAGGCCGACAATGTAGAAATGGTTTCCGTTTCATTTGATGAATACAAGTCGATATTTAACGAAACCATTAAAAAAGACCAGATATCAACTTCTAATTGTTTTGTGGAATTGGCTGGTGTTTCATCGGATCTATATCAGACTTATCGCTTGAAAAGAGGCTTTAAGAACTTTTTGTTAGATGAAAATGGCGTTATTGTTGCCAAGGATATCACCGTATCCGAACTCTCTTCTTATTTGAATTGAGAGAACATTTCCGAAAGGAAGAAAAATACAACAAAAATAATTACCGTGGATTCTCAATGGAATCTGCGGTTTTTTTTGCTATATGGTATTTTATTGACTTACATCATTTATCATTCACAATCAAATGCTTACCTTTACGGCGGATAAATAAAAAGGTTATGAAACAGATTAAGAATATTGTGTTTGATTTCGGCGGGGTTATCATTAGCTTTGACCGTGAACAGGCTGTAAAGGCGTTTGAGCGGATAGGAGTGAGGGAAGCGGACAGTTTATTAGGGAAATACCATCAGCAGGGGATTTTTCAGGAAGTAGAAAATGGGAACATGGACGCTGAAACTTTCCGCTGTGAATTGAGTAAAATTTGTGGGAAAGAATTGACTTATCAAGATGTGGAAAATGGGTGGAAAGGATTTGTTACGGACGTGCCGCAATATAAATTGGATTACTTGAATGAGCTTCGTAAGAAGTACAAGGTATATATATTGAGCAACACCAATCCTTATGTGATGGGATGGGCGAGGAGTAATGCATTTACTTCTGCGGGAAAGCCATTGGACGCTTATGTTGATAAGATTTACACTTCCTACGAAGCCGGTTCCACCAAGCCGGATCCTGGCATCTTTAACTATATGATAAAAGATAGTAAACTGAATCCGGCTGAAACAATATTTGTAGATGACGGTGCGGCCAATATTGTTATTGGTAAAGAACTGGGCTTTATTACGATGCAACCGGAGAACGGCGAGGATTGGCGTCAAAAACTAGAAAAGCTCCTATAATTATTTAGGAGCTTTTCTGTATAAATAGATAGCAATAAATGTGTAAAGTATATTAGGAATCCATACCGCTATAATAGGAGGGGTGTTTCCGTTGACAGCAAAGGTTGCTGACACTGTTTGGAACAAAATGTATGAAAAACTAAGTGCTAACCCTACTCCTAAATGCAGTCCCATTCCTCCTTTCATTTTTCTGGATGATAAGGAAACACCAATGGTTGTCAAGATAAAAGCGGCAAAGGACATGGCTATACGTTGGTAATATTCAATTTCAAATTCCTTTATGTTGGCGAACCCGCGTCTTTTCTGCTTGTCTATATATTCTTTCAGTTCAGGGCTTGTCATGGTTTGTTGCTGCCCTTTCATAATCAGGAAATCTTGAGGCTCCATTTTAATGATCGTATCCAAACGGTCACCACGAGTGATTTTTTCACGCATACCTTCCATCTCACGTATCATATAGTTCTTGATTGTCCATTTGTGTACAGATGCTGTATCATAAGTGACACTTCGGGCAGTAAGGTGGGCAACTAGTTTCTTGTCATCAAACTTGTCTAAGGAGAAGCGGTATCCCGTTTTATTATAATTTTCATAACGTTCTATGTAGGCAATGACCCCGCTGTCTACTTCCAGTTGCACATTCCGCACATATTCCTGTTTCTTTTTTTTCTTATAACGGTCCTCAAAATCCAAACGGGTTACATTTCCCTTAGGTATGACGTATGCTCCCAGTCCGAAAGTAACAACGGAAATGATTGCAGCCGAAATCATATAGGGCCGCATCATTCGTTTAAAACTCATTCCGGTGGAGAACATGGCAATGATTTCCGAGTTTTCTGCCAGCTTGGAAGTAAAGAAGATAACAGCGATAAAGACAAACAAGGGGCTGAACAGATTGGAGAAGTAAGGGATGAAGTTCATGTAATAATCAAATACAATCGCTTTCAGCGGGGCTTTATTATTGATGAACCTGTCTATATTTTCGTTCACGTCAAACACTACTGCAATGGAGATAATCAATGCAATAGCGAAAAAGTAGGTTCCCAGAAACTTCTTAATGATATATATGTCCAGTCTTTTCACCCATTTATCCAGTTTCAGCCAACTGATATTCGGCTTCCACCATTTTTTATCCTTTGGGGATGAATCTGTGTTTGTCTTGAACCAATTCTTCATTTCTAGTAATTTATAATCTTGTAGATAAGCGTTTTACCATCATTGGTTTCCACGTAGAGAAATCTCCTGCAATGATGTGTTTACGGGCCTCGCCTGCTAGCCACAGATAGAATGCCAAGTTGTGGATAGAAGCGATTTGCATGGCCAGCAGTTCTTGTGCGTGGAACAGATGGCGCAAGTAAGCACGGCTGTACATGGTATCTACATACGATGCCCCTTCGGCCTCGATAGGAGAATAATCATCCTCCCATTTCTTGTTGCGCATGTTCATTATGCCGTTTTTAGTGAACAACATTCCATTGCGTCCGTTCCGGGTCGGCATTACACAATCAAACATATCTACACCGCGTTCTATACCCTCCAGTATATTTACCGGTGTACCGACTCCCATCAGATAGCGGGGCTTGTCTTTGGGTAAGATTTCATTGACAACCTCTATCATTTCGTACATTTTCTCGGTTGGCTCACCTACGGCTAAGCCACCGATGGCGTTTCCGTCAGCTCCCTTGGAGGCAATATATTCCGCTGATTGTTTGCGTAAGTCGGGATAAACACAGCCTTGCACTATGGGAAATAATGACTGTTGATAACCATATTTGGGAACGGTTTCGTTGAAATGTTTTATGCAACGGTCCAGCCAACGATGGGTAAGCTGCATTGATTTTTTTGCGTATTCATAATCTGCGGTTCCCGGAGTACATTCGTCAAAAGCCATCATGATATCTGCACCGATAGTCCGTTCAATGTCCATCACCCGTTCAGGAGTGAACAAGTGCTTCGAACCGTCTATATGTGAGCGAAATTCCACACCTTCTTCTCTCATTTTGCGGATACCTGATAAAGAGAATACCTGAAAACCACCACTATCAGTCAGCATAGGACGGTCAAAACCATTGAATTTATGCAGACCTCCGGCACGTTCTATTATATCCAGTCCCGGTCGCAAATACAGGTGGTAAGTGTTTCCTAGGATTATCTGCGCTTTAATGTCCTCTTTCAACTCATGCAAATGCACGCCCTTCACCGTTCCCAATGTGCCTACAGGCATAAAGATGGGGGTTTCTATTTGCCCGTGGTCAGTCGTTATCAATCCGGCACGGGCATTCGATTTAGGGTCTGTATATTGTAAGTCAAAAGTCATATTTATTTCTTTTCTTCTGTTTTTTGATTGGTAATATTAAAATCAATGGCACCGTTTACTTTTTCATTGGTGAGAGCTAAAGCCAATACTTCTTTAATATCCGTGACATAATGGAATGTCAGTCCTTCTAGATACATCGGCTGAATTTCTTCAATGTTCTTGCGGTTTTCCTCACATAAAATGATGTCTTTGATTCCGGCACGTTTGGCGGCTAGAATCTTTTCCTTGATACCGCCTACGGGCAGGACTTTTCCACGTAATGTGATCTCGCCTGTCATTGCCAGGTTTGCTTTTACTTTACGCTGGGTGAGGGCGGATGCCAATGACGTCACCATGGTGATACCGGCTGACGGACCATCTTTGGGGATAGCTCCTTCAGGTACATGGATGTGGATATTCCAATTGTCAAAGATATCCTCCTGTAAATTCAGCAGTTTGGTATGTGCCTTAAGATATTCCAAAGCCAGCATAGCCGATTCTTTCATTACATCACCCAAGTTCCCGGTCAACGTCAGTTTACCGCCTTTTCCTTTGCTCAAACTGGTTTCTACAAACAAGATCTCACCTCCGACAGCTGTCCACGCCAGCCCTGTGACAACACCGGCGTATTCATTTCCTTGATATTTGTCACGGCTATATTCTGGCGTGCCTAGGTATTTGCGTACATCGGCAGGTTTTATTTCATGCATCACTTCATAGCCGTCACGTGCAAATTCCAACGCTATTTTACGCATTACCTTGTTTATCTTCTTCTCAAGTTCGCGTACCCCACTTTCACGAGTATAATTTTCTACAATACATTCCAAGGCAGCTTTAGAGAACTTCACATATTCTTTTTTAATGCCGTTGGCTTCCAGTTCTTTGGGGACAAGATGCCGGCGAGCTATTTCTACTTTTTCTTCTGTGATATATCCGCTGACCTCTATCAACTCCATACGGTCCAGCAGAGCAGGAGGGATGGTGCTCAAATTGTTTGCCGTAGCGATGAACATTACTTTAGACAAGTCGTAATCTACATCCAAATAGTTATCGTGGAAAGTGTTGTTCTGTTCGGGGTCAAGCACTTCCAGCATAGCGGAACTGGGATCTCCGCGGTGGTCACTGCCCAGTTTGTCTATTTCGTCCAAAATGATAACCGGATTAGAGGACTCGGCTTTTATCAAACTTTTGATGATACGGCCCGGCATGGCACCGATATAAGTTTTACGATGGCCACGGATCTCGGCTTCGTCATGCACACCACCCAATGACATACGTACATATTTACGTTTCAATGATGCCGCTATGGAACGCCCTAAAGAAGTTTTACCGACTCCCGGAGGACCATAAAGGCAGATGATGGGTGATTTCATATCACCTTTTAGTTTCAGCACTGCTAAATGTTCAAGGATACGCTCCTTTACTTTCTCTAGTCCGTAGTGGTCTTTGTTCAATGTCTTTTCGGCATTACTTATATTCAGGTTGTCAGTGGTAAAGACATTCCAAGGTAATCCTAACAGGGTTTGCAAATAGGTAAGTTGCACATTGAAATCTGGTGATTGGGAATTTGTCCTTTCCAATTTGGAAACTTCTTTTTCAAAAAGTTCTGCCATTTCCGAACTCCATTTTTTGGTTCTTCCTTTTTGGCGGAGTTCATCTATCTCATCTTCCTGTCCGGCACCCAGTTCATCCTGTATGTTTTTAATTTGTTGCTGCAAGAAATATTCGCGTTGCTGACGGTCAATATCTTCGCGTGTACGCATTTGAATGCTTTGTTTGATATCAGCCAATTGTACTTCACGATTTAAGATCTTGACCAGCATATACAGGCGGCTTTGCAAATCGCCAGCTTTTAGCAATTTTATCTTTTCTTCTACCGGAATAGGGAAGTTTGCACAAATAAAGTTTACCAAAATTTCCGGATTGTCCAAGTTCTTGATTGCAAAAACAGTATCCGGGCTCATCTTCTCGGAAGCCTCTATGAACTTGCTCGTCAAATCCTTGCAGGTGTCAATCAATGCTTTGAATTCGTCCGTTTCCAGTTGGTCATTTGCCTCTGGAATAGGAGTCACTATTCCTTTCAAATATGGAGATGTTTTTGTGATACTGTCCAAATGTACTTTGGGCCCGTTTGACTGCATAATTACTGTAGTATTTCCACCTGGCATTTCGAATACACGGAGAATCTTCCCAATAACTCCTACATGGTACACATCATTAAAACCAGGATCATCCATGTCTCCCTGTATCTGACAAACTACCGCTATGGGAAGTTTTTTCTTGTATGCAGCATTTACCAATTTCAATGTGCTGGGGCGTCCAATGGTTACAGGCATTACTACAGATGGAAACATTACCATGTTGCGTAAAGGCATAACAGGTATTTCTTTATTAAATTCCATAGCAGTTACTTCATCCGGATCCGTTTGGATTTCAGCTAACATAGAGATGTCATCGTTATCAGTATTCAACAAAATATCCTCTTTCTTATTCCTCTTCATAATTTATTCCTCTTGTGTTAAATTGAGCCCAATGCCCAAAACGGGGACAAAGTTAATCATTCCTTGTCGAATAAGGAAAATTCATGGGAACTAATTGAGTTTTAAAAATCAAATATTTCCTAATAATTGGAGTAATTAAATGGATTTTTCTATTTTTGACAGCTAATTTAATAAATATAGTATGCCAAATCCTTATTTTTCTTTTAAGCAATTTACTGTTTATCATGATAGATGTGCCATGAAGGTTGGTACGGACGGAGTTTTATTGGGAGCTTGGGTTGATGTGGTTTCTGCCCGTAATATTTTAGATGTTGGTACTGGGACCGGATTGATTTCTTTGATGATGGCACAGCGGTGCAATGCCCAGATAAGAGCAGTTGATATAGATGCGGATGCTGTGGAACAAGCTCGTGGAAATGTGGCGGCATCTCCGTGGCAGGATAGGATAGAAGTGGAGTTGCAGGATATTTGTCATTTTACATCGGAAACACTCTTTGATGTTATTGTTTCCAATCCTCCTTATTTTACCGATTCATTGAAATGCCCTGAAAGGCAGCGTAATATCGCTCGGCATACAGATCTTCTTGATTTTGATAAATTAGCAGAATCTGCCGCCCGTTTGCTTCATTCCGAAGGTGTTTTTTCTGTGATTATTCCTGCTGATGGTAAAGAATCTTTTTTGATGGCTGCCACTCGTTACGGATTACATCTCTCACACCAGACTTTAATTCATACAAAACTTGGAACTGAACCCAGACGGGTATTGCTTGCTTTCAAATTCTCTGTGGATAAATGTATTACAGACGATTTGACCATCGAATTATCACGTCATGTGTATAGTGAAGAATATATAGCCTTGACTAAAGAATTTTATTTGAAAATGTAGAGGGTGGATTATTCTGAACATCATCAAAGAAACTGTTTTTATTTGGCAGAGTCTTTACTGATGTTCAGAAAAAAGATATTTTTTATTGTTTTTTGGATAGACGACGCAATAAACTTTTGTTAAGCTCAAATAAATGGCTGTGCCGGAAAGCAAAAGTTTCAGCTTTAGGCTTCATACCACTGAATATTTCGGATATTTGTTGTAAGAGACTAAAAGGTTCGTTCTCTTTTTTTTTATCAGAAACAATGATGTTGAGTCCGTGTGGAATCAATTCTACCTCAATATCCTTTCCTCCCATGATCGGATCTCCGTCATAATGCATTACTCCGGGTTTTGAACGATGTATCTTAATCTTTTTAGTACGGAATGTCTTGATCCGGCTGTTTTGGTCTATGGTTTTGTTGAAAAGTTGAAAAGATAAAGAAGGAACATCCAACACTGTGAATGGCTCTAATATTGTGACATCCATCAAACCATCGGTTAACGAGGCTTGTGGAGCAATATATGCGTTATTCCCATATTGGGAGGCATTGCCGCAGGCTATCAGGAAAGCTTTGTATTTTACCGTTCCTTCTTCATTTTCTATTTCATAAGTTTCAGGTTTGTAACTCAGACTCTCATGCAAGGTATTTTCCAGATAGGTTAGTAGTCCGCGTTTGCCTGAATCAGCAAACTTTAAGCTGACAAATGCGTCAAAACCTACTCCGCATGTGCAGAAAAAAGGTATGTTGTTTATTTTTCCGTAATCAATACAGGCAACAGAACTTTCATTTATAATGTCAATAGCAGCCTTGGGCTCCAAAGGAATTTGTAAATGTCGCGCTAGTCCGTTTCCCGACCCGCAAGGTATAATACCTAATGCTGTATCCGTATGTATCAGTGCACGTCCTATTTCGTTTATAGTTCCATCTCCTCCAATAGCTACTACTATATCTACTTTCTCTTTGGCAGCTGCAGCCGCAATTTTTTCAGCATGGCCGGCATATTGTGTTTTGACAATCGTATAATCATAAAGTGTACGGTTTATACGTTCGTCAATCCATTTTAATATGGCTCTTTTCCCCTGTGTCCCCGAGATAGGATTAACGACAAATACAATTTTCTTTTTTGTGGTCATACTTTTACTTTGGTAGTTTAGCTCTTTATTAAACGCAAAAGTAATACATTTTGTTTATAACTACCCTAAATCCTAAAAGTTTTGATGTCCCTAAATATTTTTTTGAAAAAAAGTACAATCGGTTGTAGAATTTACTATCTTTGCAGCCTGTTTTGACGGGAACACCTTGAAGACAGAATGTATTAGTGAGTTTATATACATTATTTTAAAGTAGGCCGACGAGGCTTACATATACAATAGGATATGGGATTATTACAAGACAAGTTAAGTAAATTCAGATTGCCTCAACTATACATGGAAAGAGGCGTTTACCCTTATTTTCGTGAGATAGACAGCCATCAGGATACAGAGGTTATCATGGATGGTAAAAAGGTGCTGATGTTTGGCTCCAACTCATATATGGGGTTAACCTACGATGAACGGATTATCGAAGCAGCTATTGCTGCAACCCGTAAATATGGTACAGGTTGTGCAGGTTCACGCTTCTTGAATGGTACGCTTGATCTGCACGTTCAGTTAGAAAAGGAATTGGCGGAATTCGTAGGGAAAGATGATGCATTGGTTTATTCTACCGGTTTTACTGTAAATGAAGGTGTGGTATCTTGCCTGACAGACCGCAATGACTACATTATCTGCGATGACCGTGATCATGCTTCCATCGTAGACGGACGTCGTCTTTCTTTCTCCACCCAGTTGAAATACAAGCACAATGATATGGAAGCCCTTGAGAAAGAACTTCAGAAGTGTAAACCGGAATCTGTGAAACTGATTGTGGTGGATGGGGTTTTCTCTATGGAAGGTGATTTGGCTAACTTGCCTGAGATTGTTCGTTTGAAAGACAAATACAATGCAAGTATCATGGTGGATGAAGCACATGGCTTGGGTGTGTTCGGTCGTGACGGGCGAGGAGTCTGCGATCACTTCGGACTGACAGATCAGGTAGATGTTATTATGGGTACATTCTCAAAGTCACTGGCTTCTATCGGTGGTTTTGTTGCTGCGGATAAAGATACAATCAACTGGTTGCGTCACAACTCACGCTCATATATATTCTCTGCAAGTAATACTCCTGCTGCAACAGCTGCTGCACGTGCTGCACTTCATATCCTTAAGAGTGAGCCCGAACGTCGTGAGAATTTGTGGAAGATTACAAATTATGCTTTGGATTGTTTCCGTCAGGCCGGTTTTGAAATCGGTGATACTGAAAGTCCGATCATTCCACTTTATGTTCGTGATACGGACAAGACATTCGAAGTGACTAAGCTGGCATTTGACGAGGGTATATTTATTAATCCTGTTATTCCACCAGCTTGTGCACCACAAGATACTTTGGTGCGTGTTGCTTTGATGGCTACTCATACAAAGGAACAAGTTGACTATGCTGTGGATAAACTGACCAAGTGCTTTAAGAAGTTGGAAATCATAAAATAAGATATCACAGGTTGCCTTTGTAAAGGCAACCTGTTTTTTATTATGTATTATTGTCTATCTTTGTATCCGTTTTACTTGAAAAGGACATGAATCGGATAAAAGGTATTCTATATGCAGCAGTGTCTTCTGCGACTTTCGGATTGGCACCGTTTTTTTCCATAAGCTTGTTGGCTATTGGATATTCTTCTTTTGAAGTGCTGACTTATCGTTGGGGAGTTGCTACAGTTGTCTTGCTTGTTTTTGCTTTTCTTACCAAATGTGATTTTCATATAGGGTATAAAAATTTTAAAACAATTTTCGGACTGAGCTTGCTGCGTGCGCTTACTTCGTTCAGTCTTGTCATAGCTTATCAGAATATTGCAAGTGGTGTTGCTTCTATCATCCATTTTATGTATCCGCTGGCTGTTGCAGTAACAATGGCCGTTTTCTTTAGAGAAAAGAAGTCTATTGTGACTTTCGCTGCTATCGTTTTATCATTAGTAGGAGCATCTTTCTTATCTTCCGGAAATATAGAATATAATGGTGGAAATAGAATGGTGGGATTGATAGCGGCCTGCATATCGGTTTTCTCTTATGCCGGTTATATAATAGGTATAAGAAAAACTAGAGCAGTGGAAGTTAATTCTACGGTATTAACTTGTTATGTGATGGGGTTGGGAGCCTTGCTCTTTTTGCTGGGAGGACTTTTCTATGATAAGGGGGTCCGTTGGGAAACCAATGTAATCACTTGGCTCTATATTGGGGGACTGGCACTTCCTGCAACTGCGATCTCTAATATCACGTTGGTGAAGGCTGTAAAATTGGCAGGACCGACGTTGACTTCTTTATTGGGTGCATTAGAACCTCTTACGGCAGTCCTGGTAGGGGTATTTGTATTCAATGAACTCTTTACTACATACAGTGCTTTGGGCATAATCCTTGTTGTGATTTCTGTAAGTTTGGTGCTTTTTCAGCAAAAAAGAACATATACATAGACGTTTGCTATTCAGTTTTCAGGCTGTTTACCGGATTAGTGCGTGCACTAAGATAACTATGTATTGTTATCGTAATGGTTGTAATTACCAATACAATAAGAATAGGAGTCAGGAAATTCCATTGTGTGGCTGAAATTCGATAAGCAAATTGCTCCAGCCAATGTTGCATTAATAACCACGTTATCGGAACAGCGATGATGTATGCTACTAGTATTTGCCATAGAAAAGAACGGTTTAGTAACCATACTATTTCCCAATTGGAAGCACCATGCACTTTACGGATTGCAATTTCACGGGTACGATGACGTACAGCGTACCATGAAATACCGAACAGGCCAAAACAGGTCAGGGTCAATGCAATAAATGAGTAGCTGATAAGGATTCGGGAGAGTATAATTACTTTGTTATTACGCAACATAAATTCTTTATGCATATCTACATATTTGAAACCTCTGTCACCATTCATTTCCTTCCATAATTTTTCAATAGATACCAATGTTTCTTTATAATATTCAGGAATGAGTTTCATTTGTATGAATGTTCCTTTCTGAATTAAATCCTGTTCTGTTCCAATAGATATTTGTTGACCACCGATTTCTTCTTCCAGGGAGTTAAATGGGAAATTCTTGAAAATACCTGCAATAATACTTAATGAATCCGAGAATCCATCAAATTCATTTAGTTTATGGCCTATGTGGGAAACATCTATGTTCAGCAAACGCGCAAGGTTTTCATTGATAAAAGCCGGATGAGTATATTCCCGACAGGCTTGGGAGGGAGATACTCCGGCAATTTGTCGGATATGCATGGTTTGGAAGAAAGCTGTGTCAGTAGGGATGTGTGCTATAAAATTATGTTGGATACTACCGTCTGTTTGTCGGATAGGAAGCTCACGAAGCCAACAGTAAAGTACAGAACTCATGGAAAGACTTATAGACTCTATCCCATCCATTTGTTTCAGTTCCTGATAGAGCGGAAACAGAGGAAGGGTGCCATTTCCTATTTCTATTGTATTTTCGTAATGGTATGCACGGGATTTGATTAGATTCATTTGTTTTTGTGTAAGAGTGGTTGCATACACTAACCCGATTGAAAATATAAACTGGATGGTAACAAGCAACCATATAAATTGTTGCTTTTTCCTTCCTGTATAAGTTTGCCGATACTTGCTCAAAGTCTGTTGAGAGAGTTTATGGCTGATATACAGACCGGGAATGACAGCCATGAAGAAAATGAAGGATAAAAGTAAAGGTAGAACTTGCCAGCTGAAAAAGAAAGAGAAGAAGAGGTGGGTAGACAACAGATCATTAAACCACGGCAGCATGTCATTAATAAGCAATAATGATAACAGGAATGCAAATAAAACGGTAAGTGCTGCATCAAGAAATAACTGACTGCGGATTTCTTTTGATTTTGCTCCCATCAATTTCTCTATATGTATCATTTTAAGTTGCTGCATGATACGTGAGAGAGTCAGATTTGTATAGTTGAAACAAGCGATGATAAGTACAAGCAGGGCTGAAATCAGACTGATATATAGTAATAATACGTCACAGTGTTGGAAGAAAGCCAACTGTTGCTGCTTACTGTCTTTTCCAGTATTAAAGTATAGTTCTTTTATCGGATCAATATAATATTGTGAATCCGGTACTAAAGTTGGAATCTTGTCTTTTTTAATTTTTTCCTGTAAAGCTAAGGGAGATGCACCTGGTTGTAGTTTTAATAATACGGGACCTCCCCATGATTTGTCGGATAGTCCTGTCAGCAAATCAAAATGCAGAAAAGATTGTGGACGATCTTCTAATATAGCTGCTACTTTATAACTTTTACTTTGTCCTTCTTCGTTGATTATTTCCAGGATTTCTCCAATTCCGGAATGATTTCCGAAAAGTCGGTGAGCAAATCTTTTGTTTACAGCAACTTTGTCCGGGGTCGTGAGGACTTCTTCCAGGCTGCCTTCTAAAGTTGTATAAGGGAAAAATTGATTTAAAGTAGAGTCGGCACTGATAAAAAGAAACTGTTTGATATCTGTTCCATTATATTTGCAAAGATTACCAGACATTCCGTTCACATGCAGAATATCTGTAATTTCAGCATATTTTTCTTTTATCTGTGTGGCTGCGTCTGAGGTAGAGTAGGCTACTTTAATACCTTCTTCCATTGGAGAGTCTTGACGTAATAGATAAATGAGGTTACGGTCGGTATTATATTTTTCCACATTATATTCATGGATAAAAAAAGTCATAAGCAGATTGGTGCATCCTAATCCAGCTGTAAGACTGAATAGTGAAATCAGAAAAAAAAGTTTGTTCCGCCACCAGTTGCGGACAATAAGTTTGATGTTTAAGAAGATGTTCATTGTTATAATATCCTTTTGTTATCATTGAGGTGGTTAAACCACCTCAATGATAAATTAATTTATATTTTTATTTCATTCACCACCTGTCCGTCAAACAAATTAATGGTTCTTCCTGCATAGCCGGAATCGTGTTGGGAGTGGGTAACCATAACAATTGTTGTTCCTTCTTTATTCAGCTCGGTCAAAAGTTCCATTACTTCCTTGCCGTTCTTGGAATCCAGATTACCGGTAGGCTCATCTGCTAGAATCAGTTTCGGATTTGCTACTACAGCACGGGCTATTGCAACACGTTGTTGCTGTCCGCCAGATAGTTGTTGTGGGAAATGTTTTACTCGATGAGCAATAGCCATACGGTTCATGGCATCTTCTACCCGACGTTTGCGTTCTGTCGCCGGAATTCCCATATACAATAAGGGTAATTCGATATTTTCGAATACATTTAATTCATCAATCAGGTTAAAGCTCTGGAACACGAATCCGATGACTCCTTTACGTAAATTGGTGCGTTGTGCTTCGGTAAATTTGGAAACGTCTGTTCCGTTCAGTTCGTAAGTGCCTCCCGTAGGATTGTCCAAAAGGCCGAGGATATTCAGCAGGGTGGACTTTCCACAACCGGATGGTCCCATGATGGCTACAAATTCGCCTGCTTTAATTTCTAGATTGACATTGTTCAATGCCCATGTTTCGACTTCTTCTGTTTTGAAGATTTTCTGCAAGTTTACTGTTTTGATCATAATCTTATATTTTAAAAGTTATTCGTTTTTGATTACTTCTGCAGGATTCTCGTTGGCTGCTTTCCATACCCGCCAACTGATTCCTGCTATGACTGTCAGAGCCAGCCCTATAAGAATAAGGATGAATGGTAATGGACTGATACTGACCTGCCGGACATAGTTTAATATCCATTGCTTGATAATGACGTATGTGATTGGAAAAGCGAACAGTGCAGCAATACAAAGCATGATTAGATATTCCCGGAAAAACAGGAATAGAATGCTCCATACTGTGGCTCCATTTACTTTACGTATTGCAATTTCTTTACGACGTTGTTCGCAAGTAAGTGTTACTAAAGAATAAATGCCGAACATGGCGGTAAGAATACATACTAAAGACGCGAAACTAAGCAGCCGGGTCAGCATTTCTTCGGAACGCAGGTAATTATTATATACTTCTTCTTCACTGTTCAGACGCAAGATATTCTCAGGAGAACATTCGGTCTGGTAAAGGTGTTCAAGGGCTTTACGACATTCATTCCACGTTCCTTCTTTATATTTGAATAAGATACCGGCAGAACGCTGCATTAATCCCATTTGTTCTCCAACCAGAAAGCCTGTATGGGGAATGGGTAAAGTCGGTGCTCCATAATGGCAATCCTTCACTACGCCGACAATTGTATAGGTAATGTATGATTGTATAATATGTTTGCCGATGGCTTCTTGTGGGCTCCATCCCATTCGGCGCGCCAGTGATTCATTGATAATGATGTCTTCATAAGTAGATAGGTCATCAAGCCATTCACCGGCTAATAAGGTGATATCGTAAAAACGGAAAAAATCTTCTTTCCCTAAAAATAACTTAACCGGAACTGGCGTATCAATAGGAATATCCAGTCCCTCCCAATTGTCAAATTGCCCGATAGCTGTCAGTTGTGATACTATGGGGTAATAGTCAGGTTGCATAACTTCGGTTATCATGGGAAGTTCTTTTATTTTTCTTATTAAAGGAGTATAATCCATGTCTCCCATAACAGAGAAGCTGCCCCGATTCTTAATTTTCAATCCTAAATCGCGGTGACGCAGGTAATCCAATTGTTGGTTTATCAACACGGTACATCCTATAAAAGACAAACAGACAAACAATTGAAGAACTATACTTCCTCTACGTAACTGTGTACCGGTACTCCTTCCGGTATTGTAACGCAAAGAGAGGTGTAGGGAACGATGATATAGTATATATAAAAGTCCGATAATGGCAGTCAATATAATTAGGGAGATCAAACCGATGAAAAGAAAGGCTTCTCCGTATAAAGAGGATTTTGCTGTATCAATTCCTGTAAGTTCTATGAAAGATGGAAAGCATATTTCTATCAGCAGAAATCCGGTAGTAACTGCACACGCCAACAGAAGCAAAAATTCCACAGTTAAGAGAGAAACAAGCGAGCGGATGTTGGCACCGTGTATCATTCGCAGTGCCATTTCCCGTTGACGGACTCTCATGCGGTTAATAAATAAGGTGAGATAATTGATTAACGCACACGTTATGATTAATATACCGGCTATTGAAAAATAGATGATATACTGAAAAGTTATTCCAGCTTCTTTATCATCTCGGAAATCTTTTGCATAATGTAGTTTGGAAAGCGGAGTAAGTATAATCCGTTCAATGCCGGTTTTTCTGGTCAATGTCACTTGTTTCAGTTCGGCAGGCAGGTTGGCATTGATTTTTGATTCTAATTCTTCAATGTCTGTATCCGGCTTTACCTTAATCAGTATGCTCCAAGTGATATACCACCAGGTTTTTCCCAATTCTGGGTTGCCTATAAAGTCAAAAGGAAAATTGGTATGTCTGTTTTCAGCTTGGACAATGGCACAAATTTTTTTGGTACGTCTGAGCATTTTCACCTCTTTTCCTATCGGGTCTTCCGTTCTGAACCATTTTTTTGCAGCTTCTTCAGTGATTGCTATTTCGGCATTATCTTTGGGGAGCATAAAGTTACGGTTTCCCTTAATAATCCGGATATCCATCAGATTCATCCATGCACTGTCTGCTGATGAAAAAACGGCATCCTGATATTTGTCATTCACGCTGATTCGTTCAGAAATGAGATGAAAGGGGGCGGCAACTGCTATATCCGGAAAGTGCTGGGCCAAATAAGCGGCTAAAGAATAGGGAACTCGTGTTGAAATTTTCCCTTCCGTATATTCGTCATTAGTGCGTACCATATAGATACGGTCGGCATCCTGGCGGAAATGGTCGTATGTCATTTCATAATGTATCCAGTAAAGGGATAATGAAAAACAGACAAATCCTACAGCCAGTCCTAGAATACTGACTGCCGATTGGACTTTGTACTTTACTAAGTTCCTGATTGCTATTTTCAGACAATGTTTTATCATAGTTGAATCTATTTCTTATCATTCGTTCTTGATTACTTCTGCCGGATTAATTCGTGCTATTCTCAGAATACGGAATAATACCGTGAGGGCCGTAATAAATGTTATTCCGATGAAAATTCCTGCCCAATATATGATACCGTCATTAAAGAATACAATATATGCTTTTTTCCACATTTGTATGACTATATAAATAAATGGAAATGCAATAACTGCGGAAACAGTCAGCAGTCTTATATAAAGGCGGGCAAACAATAAAATAATCTGTTTCAATCCTGCTCCATTTACCTTCCGGATAGCTACTTCCTTTTGTCTGCGTTCCGTATCCAATGTGATGGTCGAATAAACTCCCAACAAGGTAATGAGCAGGCTGACGATAGAAAAGAACAGGATAATCCCTTTCAATTTATTTTCTGTTGCTTGTGCTTCATATATATCCTCCTGCAATGTAGTGACTTGAGGGTGAATACTTTCCGGAAGTGTTTCTTGCAATGTTTTTTCTATCATTTTTTTTATTTCAGCCGTTTTCCCCGGCTCGCATTTCAGATAGCAATGACCTACATAATAATTGAAGTCGCTGGGTAAGAATACAAATCCAGGACTTTGATTATATACATTGGCGATAAAATCGCCACATATACCGCAAATGGTATAGCTTTCCGAGTAATTGTATAAAATAGTTCCTAACGGATCTTTTTTCTGGCGTTCCGCCCATGTTTTGTCTACTACCAAATCCTCTTTGGCTTTTAATGTGTGTCCCGATAGTAAAGGTATGTTCATGAATTGGAAGAAGTTAGTGGAAACATTCATGACATTTACTTCAAAACTGCTTTCCGGGTTACCTTTTTCCATTTGCATCCCAGTACCTGATATACCTTTCAGATAACTGATGTCTGCCAATAATTTGTCTTGTACACCGGAAAATTTGGATATACGTTCTATTAAAGCCAGTTTCTCTTCATTCTTCATAAACATATAATCTATGGAGAAACTTAGTATATTGGCTTTTTCTTTTTCAGTCAATGTGTTGAATAGGGTAGATTCCGTTTTTTCCGCTTGCATATAAAGAGCTACGGTAAATGCGACGAAAATCCAGCATATAAAAAATTGGATACCTAACAGTATATTTCGCATTCCATGTTTATGACGTTTTATCTCACTGCCATGAATCTCTGTCTGGATAGATGTGTAATGTATGCGCAATACAGTTATAAAGCATAATATCATACATAAAAATAAGATGAATATCATATACTCTGTGGTCTGTATAAACAAGAGGTTCTTTTCAATGATAAGAACATAATTAAATAAATTGAAATTCAAATAGGGGCTGATTATTTCAATCAAGCAGAACGTAAACAAGAAAGCGATGAATGCAATGATGACAGACTGGACAAAGAGTTGGTAAAAAAGTCGCTGGTTTCCACTGCCCATAACTTTGCGTATCCCGTATTCACGGTTACGATTCAAGAAAGTTCCCATAAGAAAATGGAAGAAATTAAGAAGTCCGGTCAGTAAGATCAGCAGGCCTACTATCATGGTTATTCCTGCAAAATAAGGAGCGATGGACTTATCCCAAAATTTCTCTCCAAAGGGTGAGGCGGTTATAGCTGTTTCTTCGTCATACATGTAGTGCTTCATATTTATGGAGCGAAAACGGGCTTCTAATTTTCGGGCTGTTTTACCTGGACGTAGCAGAGCAAAACCAAAACCTCCGGTCATATTATCACGACCGTTGAATTGCAATGTTCCTTCACTGTCATTCAAAGTTAGCATATCCAGTTTCTCAAGAAAACTCAGGCTGGTATTCAGGGGAATATCTTCTATCACGGCCTGAATGGTATAGGTTATGCCTCCAGTACGAGGAGTGGTATCCGGTGCTGTAAAAAGACGTTGTGTCAATATCATACGTTTGCCTATGGGATTTTCTGACTCACCGAAAATCTTTTTTGCTAAAGAGCGGGTCAGTATAATGGCATTGGGGGTGTTGGAGGCTACTTCCCATGATCCCTGTAGTATTTGGGGAGTGAATACTTTCCTAAAAAGAGAGTCTACTTCCATTGTCATCAAATGATCGTATGGTAATTCTTTCCCTTCTTTTATCTCTACGTTGTAACTCCGCTCTCGGGGATAAACGGTAAAGGTAAAATCTTGAACCTCATCGAATCTAAGTTTACGCAATTCTTCAATCGTTGTTGCCGGAATACCAGAATACAAATCTCCCCGTGTTGTACATAAATTTATGTCTGCTATGCGTTCCTTATTGGAAAAGCAAGAATCTACTTCGCTGATGAACCGGCTACAATAAAGACAGATACTAAAACATAATATCCCGACAGATAGCCCTACGATAGATATCAGATTTTGTATCTTATATTTTAATAAGTGGCGCATTGCCATTTTTATATAATGCCTTAACATATTTCCGTTGTTTTATAAAATTATTCTGTTTTCATGATTTTCGTCGGATTAATATGTGCCGCCTTTTGTATTTGGTATGCTAAGGTGCCCAGTGATATGATTATTACCAACAGCAATGATATGATAAAAATGTCTATACTGACAGGTGCCCTTACTGCAAAATCCTGAGTATAGGTATTTATCAGATAACAAGCCAAAGGAATAGCTATGACAAATGCTATAATTAAAACGGTTATATATTTGCGGAATAACAGTCGGTAAAGGTCTTTGGCACTTGCACCGTTCACTTTACGAATCGCTATTTCCCGATATCGTTGGCGAATGTCAAAAAGAGAAATCCCTAACAAACCAAGACTGGAAATAATAATAGCTATACTTGCAAAAATAGAATAAATAGTGGCTGTTTGGCGGTCTTGTGTATACATTGCTTTGATATCATCTTCCAGAAAAGTATATTCAAAGTCTTCACTTCCATAGAGTTTATATTCCAAATTACGTAAGAAATCAATCACTTCTTTCTTTTTGCCGGGTGTATAAGCTATCTGATAGAGATCACCACTGAACCGTGCTCCGACAGGATAGATAGTAGGCTTGATTCCAGATGTCAAATGTCCTTCAAAATAATCCTCTACTACTGCAACAATAGGTTGAAGAGAAGCGTTAGCATTAGCCTTTTTTTGATTTTCTTCAATCACTCCAACGCCATTGATTGAAGTATAGCCTAATGCTTTCAGTGCGGCTTTGTTTACAACAAAAACAGTACGCCGGTCTTCTTTATTTATATCGGGTATCTCACCTTCAATTACTTTTATATCATATAATTTGAAAAATGCAGGAGTGGCGTAATGAATATTTAGAAACACCTTTTCTCCTTTATTGTTCAAATAATTTGTACCAAAGGTAGGAGTAAGGATATTCTCATAGCTAGGTTCGTACAATTCAATAAAGGGGCATGCATTAAGTTCATTATCCAATTGCATGACACGTTGGCGGCGTTGTTGCATACTTTCATAAGTATAGCTGCTAAAATCTTTCGATTCATATACTAAATTTACATTCATTATGTTTTTAGTACGAAAGCCCGGCTCGGTACTTAATAACATTCCAAGTTGTCGATTAAAATAAAGTGAAAGTACCACTAACAAAAAAGTTATAATATACTGTGCCCCTAGAAAGAACATACGAAAATGTTTGGAATGACTTTGGGCACCGATAGAGCGAATGGAAAGAATGGGGGAGGTGTAATTGTATTTAATGTATGGATAAATAGAAGTTATTACTGGTAACAATAATAAAATACTTGCCGAAAGCCATCCGTCGAAAGCCGTATAAGAAAAGTGAGTGTCGAACAAATATTCAGTAGGGGCAGACATTATTTCAATAATAAGCCAAGATACTAATAAGGCGCTCAGAACTAGTAATGTATTTTCAATCCATATATTGGCAAACAATGTTCTGCCGCATACGCCAAATACTTTCTTCAATCCATATTCTTTTCCGCGACGTAATAATGCCACCAGATAAAGATTAATAAAATTCAAGATGCCGGTGAGGAGCAATAACAGGCATACGCCCGACAAAATGATTAAGTGAGAACGGTTTCCCGAAAGAAACATAGCAGGTTCACGGTCAGTTAAAGAACCGTCCCAGTAAATATCCTTCACAGAAATTAAAGAAAAAGTATGTGTGCGAGTGTCATATTCAGGATCATTTATATACCGTGGAACACTACCTGTCTTATTTATGGCATTTATATCTGTACCGGGTAGGAAACGATAGAGCTCCGTATTCATCCTTTCCCAATGTTGGGATAATTTAGAAGAGAGGATGATATCAAAGTTAATTGTAGTTTTACACTCAGGTTCTCCTACAATGCCTTCTATGGTAATGTCTTTGCCATTACTATAACGTAGTATTTTACCTATAGGATTTTCATTACCGAAAATCTTGCGGGCGTATTTTTCCGTTAATAATGCCGACTGAGGTGTTGTGAGAGATAGCTTTCCTTGCACTATAGGATAATGAAATAACTGAAAAAAGACACTGTCGGTAACGAGGCAACGTGCCGGAATACGGTTGGTACCGGAAATGACATAGTCCTTTTCCAATGGAATATAGGTGGTCATAGCTTCTACGAAACGATTGTCAATAGAAATGGTATCATAGTTATATTGTTTCAGTCCACTTAGTCCCCGGTTGCCTTCTGTATTGGTACAGATGGCATACACATGCTCCCTGTCGATGCAATGTGTGTCCACTGTCAGTTCTCTATGGATATATCGCATCAAGATGATGCTGCATGCCAGACTGCATGCCAGTCCCAGCAAATTAATGATAGTATACGATTTAGAACGCATTAAAAAGCGCCAGGAATATTTCAGTGTTTTCATATTTTATGTGTGTTTATTCTGATCTTATAATTTTTGCGGGATCAATTTGAGCAGCTTTGTGTATTTGCCAAATTACTGTGCTTGATGAAATAAAGGAAATGATAGCTAGAACTGCTAAATAAATCCCTATACCTATAGGTGTTTTTAGCACAAAATCCTGTGTATACATATATATGAGGTAATGGGCAAGTGGAACAGCCAATACAAATGCACAACCTATTACTTTGATATATTTGCGGAATAATAGCAGGTAAAGGTCTTTCATCCCTGCACCATTTACTTTGCGGATGGCAATTTCACGATAACGTTGTCGGATATCAAATAAGGATAATCCAAATAATCCCAAACAGGAGATGATGATTGCTATCAAGGCAAAGACGAAATAAATATTTGCTGTTTGACGGTCCTGAGCATAAAGTTTGTGAACTTCATCTGTCAACCAAGTATAGGTGAAGTCTTCGGTATTATATATTTCTTTCTCTGTTTTCTTCAGATATTCTATGACTTCTTTTTCTTTATCGGGGTTGACGGCAATCAAAAAATCGCTGTTGCCACTGCTGGGCCCCACGACAAATGCCATCGGTTTTATTCCTTCAGTGAGATGGCTTGGGTAATAATCGTCTATTACAGCCACTACAGGCATAAGTTTGGTTCCACCTTCTTCCATTTCTCCTTTTTCGCTGACACTAATCCAAAGTGGAGATTCGCTGCGTACAAAAGCATCTTCTAGTTGCGCATAGCCCATGGCTTTCATTGCTGCTTTGTTTAGTACCATTTTATAGTCACTCCAACCTTCAAATTTTTGGGGGATTTCTCCTTCCAGTACTTTCAAATCATACAGTTGGAAGAATTGTGGGGAAGGAAATAGGGTGAGCATGGGTTGACGGGTATCTTGGTCATTTAACAACATGCAGATAGAGCTTCCCCTTAATATAGAATAATGGGAACTCATCCACATTTCAATGTGAGGACACTCGTTTAATAGTTGCTTGATACGGTCTTGGCGGGCAAAGCGCTCATTGCGCTTTTCTTCTGTTTCAGAGCGCAGATAATTTTTGTTCTCGTGTAACAACTCAGCTCTAAGAATTCTTTCTGTCCGATATCCGGGAGAGGTATTCAGCAGGAAATGCAGTTGCTTGCCAAAGTAAAATGACAAGATAAGGAGTAATATGGTTATAACGTATTGGAAAAAAAGGAATGTCATACGTACAGTGATAGCATGACGGTTTGATGTTATTGAACGAATAGATACAATAGGAGGGAGATAATTGTATCTGATGTATGGATAAATAGAAGTGACTAAAGGTAATAATATGATGAATCCCAAAGACAATTTCCAGTCGAATGCCGAATAGCTAATTTGTTCATTCATCAACCGGCTGACTGGTACTTGGGTTGCTTCTATCAACAGCCAGGCGGTTAGCAGTGCGGCAAAGGCTAATAACTGATTTTCCATCCATATTTGTAAAAACAAAGGCAGACGCTGCAAGCCGAATACTTTTTTTACTCCATATTCTTTAGAACGTTTCATCATAAATACCATATAAATATTGATGAAATTCAATATACCCACCAATAATAGCAATATGGTTACTCCTGAAAGAATATACAGGTGCGTACGGTTCCCGAATTGCATAATGGAATCGTAATCGTCATCGTGACCGATGGAATTTTCCCAGTATAAATCTTTCCAAGCAATAAACTTCCAACGTATTCTGTTTCCTCTTTTATCTTTTCTGTACACATTGCTGATTTTGTTTATTTTGTCTAGATTTACTCCGGGGAGTATACGCATCAGTGATATATCCATACGTTGCCAGCGTTCTATCAATCTGTATGATACTAGTATATCGAACTGAAGTAATGATTTGCAGTCCAATTCTCCGATCACCCCCTTGATAGTGATATTTTTACCATAATATTCCAATACTTTACCTATCGGATTTTCTTTGCCAAATATATTACGAGCATAGTGTTGGGTGATAATGGCGTCATTGGGAGCTTCTAAACTAGCTTCTCCAGCCACAATCGGATAGTGGAAAAAGTGAAAAAAAGTGGAATCTACAGCTGCTATATTCATTGCATAGTTGCTGTTCTCGTATACCACATTGTCTCGTTGCTGTAGCATGAGACGGCATTGCTCCACTATTTGATGGTCAAGGATATAAACAGAATCCGCTTCCGTCCAATCTTGTTGCAAACTTCCCGGATGAATGTTTCCTTCCATATCCCGTAACGGAATGATGATATGTTCCGGATCTACGCTATGTGCATCCACCGTCAGTTCCCTATGGATATACCGTATTAGGATGATGCTGCATGCCAGACTGAATGCTAGTCCCAGCAAATTAATGATAGTATATGATTTAGAACGCATTAAGAAGCGCCAGGCATATTTCAAAGTTCTCATTTTGCATGTTTTATTTTAATATTAATTCTTCCGCGTCACCAAAGGTATCATATCCTGTGATAACTACAAATTCTCCAGGCTGTAAACCTTCTGTGATTTCATATTGAAGCGGGTTTTGGCGTCCTATGTTCAATGGAACTTTTACAGCTTTTGTTTTTGATGAGTTTATTTTGTAAATCCATTGTCCTCCAGTAGACTGGTAGAAGTTTCCACGTGGGATAACTATAGCTTGTTCGGGTTGGCCCAATTCTATTTGTACTCGGAAGCTCTTTCCTACACGGACATTCTCGGGCATTTCTCCGGTAAATACCAAGTCCACATCAAACATGCGGTCTTTTACCTCAGGAACTACTTTAGTAATTTTCAGCGGGTAGCGTTTTCCTTGATAGTTTACGGTAGCCGGAAGACCTGTTGTGATGCGGTCAATATAATATTCACTTAAAGAAGCATGAATTTTATATTGATCCAGCACTTTTATTTCAGCTATACTTTCTCCCGAAGCAACCTGTTGACCGGGAGTAACTTTCACAAAACTTAGTTGGCCGCCAATCGGAGCTTTTACTATCAAGTCTTCCAACCGTTCTTCCGCACGTTTCAGTTTTTTGCTTTCACGTTCCAGATCATTTCTCAATAGTTCTTTGCGGATAAGAGTTACGGATGAATCATGTTTCAGACTTTCCATTTGTAATGCCGTATTTTTCAGTTTATACTTATATTCATCTTCAGATACTTGAAGCTCAGCCTTGCTCTTAATTCCCATTTTGAATTCCTCTTTGTCCAATCCGAAGCTTTTGCGCAGTCGTTCCATTTCATATTGTGCCTGTAATGTTTGTTGCTTCAGTGTCAGACTCTTTTGTTCCATTTCTATCTCTTTCTCTTTATAAGTGATTCGTTGTTTTTCCCACTCGTCACGTTGGTCTTCAATGGAACGAATCAGATCCGGATTAGTCAATATCAACAAGGTGTCACCTTGTTTCATCATATTCCCTTCTTCTCCAACAATGCGGTCTACACTGCCGCCCTCACGAGTATTTACTTTGATGGTAAGAATGGGTTGCACCAGTCCTTCCACATCTACATACTCCATAAATTTGTCGTCTTTTACTTCGGCTATCTGAATGTTGTCTGTTTCGATACGCAGTTTGCGAGGACCTAATGAAAGGCTTATCACATAGATAAGGAAGATAATAAAGGCCAGTGCAGCTATCATATAGTAGCGATAGCGGATGTACCACGGTTTCTTTTCAATTTTTATATCCATTAGTTTATGTTTTTTGATATAATTTTTTTATTTCTTTTTTAATGCATGGCGATAATACAAAGGTCATTTATACCTGTCGTGTAGTTAAGGTTTAGGTATAGTACATGAAATCTCTGCTTTTCTGAGGAAATCATATCCCGTCATACTTCTAAGACCATAATACAGACTCCAATAAGTTTTCAAAGCTGTTATATAATTTCTCCGTGCGGTATCTTTTTCTGTAATGGCGGCATTGAGGTCCAGGATTGTCGATTTTCCCAAGATATAAAGCCGACGTGCTACATCATGGCGTCGGTCGGCCGTCTTGTCCGTCTTGGCGGCTACTGCTACACGGTATGCTTGAAGATTGAACTGACGGACCATTTTACATACATTCAATTCAAAATCTTTCATTCCCTGTTCAGCTTGTGTATCTACTAAGTCTACATTGGAACGAGCTACACGGACGCGTCCTTTTCCACGACCCCAATCTAGGATAGGTAAAGAAATACCAATACTGGCATATTGTTGATTCATGGGGTTTCGGTAAGAATCTGCAAATTTATTTCCGGTTTGAGAAAGCCCGAATTGTACATACAGGTCAGCTTTCAAACCCGCATTGGCTTTTGCAGAAGCTAATGCGCTGCGGCTTTCCAATTGTTTGCGTTTATAAGTGTCAGGGTCGGGACTGTTTTTGAATGCCAGTTGTAATGCTTTTTGTAAAGAGATTTCAAATTGAGGAATACTGTCTTCCGGAACAACTCGTAAATTTATTTCCCGATTAATGCCAAGGAAGGAACGGAGTGTTTGCATTTGGTCCTCTACTTCGATACGGGCATTCATCATATTGGTTTCTTCTGTCAGTTTGTTTATTTCCAGCTGTAGCATTTCGTTTTCAGTTATTGTTCCTATATTATATCTTCCTTCGGCATATCTGTATAAAGTATCAGCAGAAGCATAGTTGTAGGTAGCTATGTCAAGATTGGTTTGTGCAGTAGCCAAGTTGAAGAAAAGAGTGCTGGTTTCTGAGGCTACAAGTTCCAATGCTTCTGCATATGCTTTACGGGCTTCCCGGTAGCGAAGGGGTTCGATACGACGATCCCATTTTAAAGAGTTATATCCAAAAAGTTGCTGTTCGTAACCTATTACTACGGGTTGGGTGTTATACGCTGTATGATTATCTTCAAATTCATCAATGCGTTGGGTGGTACTTTTTACAAACAAGCTGCCACCGGTGAACCATATATTTTGATTTATTTTAAGGCTGAGGTCTGTGCTTAACTGGTCTTGCTGGATAAATTGGTTTGTTCCATCCGGTTGGGTAATTTTGTTTATCTCCCGATTCAGGGTAGGAGATGAAGTTAATGTGACGGAGGGAAGATAATTCGCCCGGAAAAAACGGTAGTTCCAATAAGCTGCCCGATAGGTATGACGGGCAGCTTGTGCTTCCGGTGAGTTTTCTTGTGCTATTTCAATAGCTTGTTGCAAACTCAGTGTCATTAATTCTTCTTGTTGTGCTGCGGCTGTTTCCGGGCGAAGCAGAAGGGAAAGTGCTATAATACAATATAGTTTCATGTTCGTTTTTTTATGTCTTTATACCTATTAGTATTTTTGTCTTATAGTTAGGGAAACAGGAACGAGTCTTCAGTGTCTTTTTCGGATAAGTCGCTTTTTATTTTGGTTAATGCTTCCTTTGCTTTTTCATGACCGTTGTCTATAGCTTTTTGGAACCAGAACCGGGCTTGTTGTAAGTCTTTCTCTACGCCTTTACCCCACTGATACATGCGACCCAGGTTATATTGTGCAGGAGCATTCCCCTGTAAAGCAGCTTTAGTCAGCCACTTGGCTCCTTTAGCAAAATCTTTTTCCATTCCCTCGCCATAACAATACATATTTCCTATATTATATTGAGCTATCGGATTATTCTTATCTGCTGCTTTTTTAAACCAAAAATAAGCTTCTTCAAAGTCTTTGGGAACCCCAAGTCCGTTTTTATATAAATAACCGATATTGTTCATGGCGTCCGTATTACCATGAGCCACAGAACGTAGGTACCAAGTCATAGCAATGTAACAATCTTTACGTACTCCCCAACCATTTTTATAAAGGCTCCCCATACCAATTTGAGCTTCTGGATTTCCTTGAGTGGCAGCTTTGTTCAACCATTTGAATGCTTGGCTGTAATCCTTAGTGACTCCCAAACCATATGTGTACATAAAACCTATATTGTTTTCAGCATAAGTGTTTCCGCCCGCTGCCGATTGATGAAAAAGTTTCAAAGCTTTATCATAATCAATTTCACCTCCTAAGCCTTTTAAATACATGTCGCCTGTCAGATATTGGGCATGATGGGCCGTATCAATGCGAGCTATCTTTTCTAATAACTCGCGTGCTTTTTCATATTGTCGATTGACATAGTGGGTTTGTGCTTCTTCCCACAATTGACGGCAGTCACCTATATAAAGCATATAGATCTTATTGCTGGATAGAATTACTATGCTTGCTACAAGGCATAAACTGATAACTATTATTGATTTTTTTTTCATAACTTAATATATTAGTATTATAGACTAATCAAATAGTGTGCCATTATCTTATCTCTTTGTTTACCAGAATTTTGTGGGCTAAAAAATAAAAACGTCTCTGTGCGGATACGCACAAAAATAGTGCGTATTCGCACAGACAACACACTAAAAAAAACAATATCTTTGCAAAATAGCGGATAGAAAATCTTTTATTCGTATAATAATGTATATGAGGATAAAATAATGAATACAAAAGGAAAAATATTGATTATAGATGATAATGAGGACGTGCTTTTTGCACTAAACCTTTTATTGGAACCCTACGTAGAAAAAATAAAAGTTACTACTCAACCGACTCGTATTGAGCATTTTATGACTACTTTTCAACCTGATGTTATTCTGCTTGATATGAATTTCCGCCGGGATGCTATCAGCGGGCAGGAAGGGTTCAATTGTCTAGAACAGATATTAAAATTAGACCCGCAGGCTATTGTCTTGTTTATGACTGCTTATGCAGATACAGATAAAGCTGTACGGGCTATTAAGGCTGGAGCTATTGACTTTATTCCCAAACCTTGGGAAAAAGAAAAACTACTTGCTACGCTTTCGTCGGCTATCAAACTTCGTGATTCTCGTAAAGAGGTCAGGCAACTGAAAGAACAAGTTGTAGCATTGAGCGGGCAGGATGAAGAGATGCCTCAGATGATAGGGCACTCAGCGCCTATGCGAGAGGTTTTTGATACTATTCGGAAATTATCGGATACTGATGCTAATATTTTGATATTGGGTGAAAATGGAACCGGTAAAGATTTGGTGGCCCGTTCTCTACGTTATTTTTCTCCTCGTCGTGAATGTCCTTTTATAACGATTGACTTGGGGAGCATACCAGAATCATTGTTCGAAAGTGAATTGTTCGGCTATGAAAAAGGAGCTTTTACAGATGCCCGTAAAGCAAAAGCGGGACGTATGGAGGTGGCATCAGGAGGAACGCTTTTTTTGGATGAGATAGGGAATTTGTCATTACCTATGCAATCCAAATTGCTAACAGCCATAGAAAAGCGGCAGATTTCACGTTTGGGAGCAACGGATATAATTCCTATTGATGTTCGGTTGATAAGCGCAACGAATGTAAATATCCGACAATTGGTGGAGGAGGGCAATTTCCGTCAAGATCTGTTGTATCGCATCAATACGATCGAGATTGCCATTCCTCCCTTGCGGGAAAGGGGAGAGGATGTGCTCTTATTGGCTGATTATTTCTTACAACGGTATACTCATAAATATAAGAAAGAGATAAACGGACTGAACCGCGAAGCCAAGCAGAAACTCATGCGTTACCATTGGCCGGGTAATGTACGCGAATTACAGCATGCCATAGAACGGGCGATTATTCTTTCGGACTCGCCATTGTTAAAGCCTGCAAATTTCATGTTGCAGCCACAACCCGAGAAGAGGGTGAATACGGATGAGATACTGAACTTGGAACAATTAGAACGCAATGCCATAGAACGTGCTATGAAGCGCAGCGAAGGAAACTTGAGTCGTGCAGCGGAATATTTGGGGATTACCCGTTACGCTCTTTATCGGAAACTTGAAAAATTAGGTTTATGAATCGTTTACAAACTTTACGGATGATAGCTTGTATGTTACTGATGGGGGTAGTAGCTATAGCTGCATATCTGTTTTATCAACATTCACTCTATTTTTGCTTGTTATTTTCGCTGATGATTATGGCAAGTATTATCATCTATATCTGTCAGTGGCAATATAAAACGACCCGTATGATATCACGAATGATAGAAGGTATTCGTTATGCAGATTTCTCTTTGAGTTTTTCTACCCAGCACAAAACTCGTACAGAACAACGATTGGCACAAGAAATAAATAATGTTGTTGCTGAATTCCGTACTCGGTTGTCCGAGAATGAAGAGCGATATCAATATTATGAAACATTATTGAATACTGTTGACAGCAGTTTGCTGGTAGTAGATAGTCTGTGCAATATACATTGGATGAACCGGGCCGCCATGCAGGATTTGTGCGGCTATTGTATTCATTCAGTCAGGGAATTGGCTCTGTTAAATTCTGAATTTCCTACTATTATCCTGTCATTACAGCCTGGAGAAATTAAAACAGTACGAATACATAAAGGAGATACTCTACAAGAATTGGCTGTTACGGTATCCGAATATTCCGCTCAACATGGTACGGAACTCCGGTTAGTTAATTTAAAGAATATCCGTGCTGTATTGGAGGAAAATGAAATGGAAGCATGGCAAAAGCTGATTCGTGTACTTACTCATGAAATAATGAACTCCATTGCACCCATTATTTCATTAAGTGAAACATTAAGTGAGCGTGCTGTGCAAAATGGTATGAATGAGAAAGATTACAATATCATGTTGCAAGGGATGCAGACTATTCATAGAAGAAGTAAAGGATTGCTGAATTTTGTGGAAAACTATCGTAAACTTTCTCGTCTGTCTGTCCCGATACTGGCTCCAGTAAATATAGGTGAGTTGTTGAGTGATATGAAAAAACTATTCCCTAATAAAAACATACAATATATATATAAAGTAGAAAACCCAGAAACGATTCTGATGCTAGATCGTTCACAGATAGAACAAGTATTAATCAATTTACTAAAGAATGCAGGTGAGGCTTGTGTAGAGCAAACCTATCCCGAAGTTATTATTAGTACACATTGTGATTTAGACAAACATCTATTTTTCCTTTCTGTCTGTGATAATGGTAGTGGTATTCTTCCTGAAGTTTTGGATAAAATCTTTGTTCCTTTTTTCACAACGAAGTCGACAGGTAGTGGTATCGGACTCAGTTTATGCAAACAAATTATGAATTTACATGGTGGAAGTATCTCGGCAAGTAGTGAAATAGGGAAGGGGAGTTGTTTTACACTGAAATTTCTTTGTTGCGGATGAAAAAAATGAAGTTAATATGCTGATTTATAATTTAATAAATAATAGCACGAAAAAAAGTGGAAAAAAATCACTTCAAACGTTTGCACATATAAAAAAAAGTCGTACCTTTGCATCGTTTTTGAGAAACAGAGCAATTGAAAAAATAAAAAGATTCGGGGTGTAGCGCAGTCCGGTTAGCGCACCTGCTTTGGGAGCAGGGGGTCGTGGGTTCGAATCCCGCTACCCCGACAAAAGAAAAAGACTTTGATAAGCAGTGATATTAAAGCTGTTTTCAAAGTTTTTTTTATTATAAAATCTTCATTTTATTGATTGAAAAAAGGAGTTTTTGCTCATCAATGGATACAAAACTTATCCTTTAATTTTAATCAGTATGGCAATTCTCAAACTAACAATTTTCAAAGCAAAAGTTTTAAAGGATGGCAGACATAAAATTAGAGTGGCCGTTTACCATAAGCAGGAAACTTGCTATATTATCATTCGGTTTATCATAGATAATCTCTTCCAGTTCAAGAACGGAGAGGTGGTAAAACGCTCGGATGCCGCAATGATAAATACAAAATTGCGTAATCTTCTCAATAAGTAATCAGGAAAGACTAGACAAAATAGATAATTCTGGTATCTATTCATGCACACAGTTGAAGGATTTTATCTTAAGGGAATCTGTGGGGATGTTCCAGAAATATTTTGAATGTTGTAACGGACTATCTGAACGGAAAACTTACAGATTCGGGAATCGGTTGTCTATCTCATGAGCACCATCAATGCCATGACCATAAATGAATAAAAGGTGATATTCAATAAGAAATTTTGCATAGCCTTAGCAAATTACGGACTCATTTCAAATTATGATAAAGAAGACTTAGAATTCACCTCCTTTGTCTCAAACCCTAGTCCGGCTAATCAGAGCTTGTCTTTACTTCTGAATCTTTGTATACCAAAGCTGGACTTATCAAAAATATCCATTAACAATCAATCTAGTCTATAAAACTATAGCTCCAACCCAAGGATTAGCATTCCAGAACATTATTTTTATCCCAAATTAATTTTTTTAAGCAAAATGTTTTTTATTATATAAATTGATTAGCTTTGAGAAGCAAAAACAAACCGTTTTAAATATTCAAAAATTAAACGACCATGAAAAAACATTTGTTGTTCTTGTTGGCATGCCTGTTCCTTATGACAGGAACGGTAATGGCAAAAATTGTAAAGGGGCGGGTTATAGACTCGTCTGACAAGGAACCCATCGTGGGAGCGTCCATTTTTGTCAAAAGTACAAAACAGGGGACAATCACTGACATTGAAGGTCATTTTTCCTTGGAAATCCCCGACAATGTCAAAACAATCACTGTTTCTTTTGTCGGTATGACAACTCGCGAAGTTGCTATCACTCCCGGAGAAATGACAATCGAGCTTACGGCAGAGAGCCAGGCACTTGACGAAGTTGTTGTTGTCGCTTACGGCACGCAAAAAAAGTCTTCGATTACCGGTGCCATCACCCAGGTCAGAAATGAGGAACTCCTGAAACGTCCTGTGACATCCGTCACTTCAGCCCTTGAAGGCTCCACACCGGGTATTACGGTCACAGGCAACTACGGCTCGCCTGGAAGTGACCCCACAGTGCTTATCCGAGGTATCGGCACAGTAAATGGTAGTACCTCTCCCCTCTATGTGATAGACGGCGTTCCGTACGGAGGAAACATCTCTGACCTTAATATGGAGGATATTGAAACAATGTCCATTCTGAAGGATGCCGCTTCGGCCGCACTCTATGGCAACCGGGCTTCAAACGGAGTGATTCTGATCACAACCAAAAAGTCAAAGAGTGAACGTATCCAGTTCAATTTCAAGACCAACCAGGGCTGGTACGAACGTGCCCTGCCGGAATATGAGCGTACCAATCCCTTCCAGTTCATGGAGGTTGAATACCAGAACGCAGCCAACGCATTCGTACACGGCGGAGGTGACCGTACGGACAAACAGGCAATTTTAAATGCCGTGAACAGCACACTTATTCCCGACAGACTTTATGTCAACATCTTCAACAAACCAGACGACCAGCTTTTCACCCTCGATGGGAAAATGGCTGCCGACGCCTCTATCATTGACGGGTATGCCGGCGATTTGGACTGGTTTGACCAGGCCACACGCAAAGGATATCGTTCGGAATACCAGTTCTCGGGATCGGGTGCTACAAGCAAGAGCGACTATTACTTCTCACTCTCCTATCTTGATGAGAACGGATATATGAAAGATTCCGGGTTTGACCGTCTGACAGGACGCATGGCTGTCAACATCAAACCTGTGAAATGGTTACGGGCCGGCATGAGCATCAACGCCTCACATCAGAAGTTCCAGAACACGTCAAACGGTGTCGGGGACGGCTCGTCATCATACAGCAATCCTTTCTATTTCTGCCGCTATATGGCTCCCATTTACCCGGTACACTCGCACTATACGGAAACTGGAACGGTATATGACAATGCCGGAACCCCCATACAGGTGAATAAGGGGGATTATGTGCTTGACGGTGCCGGAAACCCGCAATGGGACGGCGGAAGCTATATCATCTACGACCAGAACGGAAACCCTCAGGAGGTCATAACCCGCAATCAGAACCGTGACCGCCACGTGATATGGGAGTCGGAATTGAATGATAGTCGGACAATACGCAATACACTCAACGGGATAGGTTATCTTGATCTCGTGCTGCCCTACGGCTTTACCGCAACCCTTAAAGCAAATGTGAACACACGTAACAGCGATTATTACAAATACGAGAATGCGGTCATCGGTGATGCACGTGGTACTGTTTCCGAGGACGGTTCCATCTCGGGTCGCAACGGGGCTCTTGCCAAAACCCTCTATACCTACAAGAACTGGACTCTACAGGAGCAGCTGCGCTGGAACATGACCTATAATGACAGACATAACATCGAAGTCCTTCTTGGGCACGAGAACTACAGCTATCGTTATGACTATACCTATACAAGCAAGACCAACGAGGCTTTTCCAAACAGGTATGCGCTTTCCAACTTCTCTGAAATGGCAAGTATCTCGGGATACAAAACCCGCTACCGCACTGAATCCTATCTGGCGCGCGTACAGTATGGATATGACAACCGGTACAATATCGAAGCCTCATTCCGCCGTGACGGTTCCAGCCGTTTCGCAAAGGAATCACGGTGGGGAAACTTCGGTTCGCTGGGTGCCAACTGGGTCTTCAGCAACGAGGAGTTTATGAAAAAATATAGATGGCTCAATCAGGGCAAGTTGCGGGCAAGCTGGGGACAGGTAGGTAATGATTCCGGCTCCGGTTACTACGCATTTATGGCCTTTACGGATCATGGACCCAGAATTCCAAGCCGGCATACGTTGTAAGTCAGAATCCGGCAAGAGACCTGCATTGGGAAACCGGAGAATCATGGGGCGCAGCTGTTGAAGGACGTCTGTTCAACCGACTGAATCTCTCCGTTGAATATTTTGACAAAAGGAATAAGGACCTTATTTTCAGCGTATATGCCCCCAGTTCAGCAGGAGGTACCAGCACAGGTTCCTCCACATCAACCACAGACAGGAACATAGGTACAATCTCCAACCGCGGCTGGGAGATCTCCGCTGATTTCGATATCGTGAAGAGCAAGGATTGGACTGTCAGCGTATCCGCAAACCTTACCACCACCAAGAACAAGATCGTCAAACTTCCCGAACAGAATAAAAAGAAAACCGTATATCCCATTGATCCATCAGGAAAGCTTGGACAAAGGGAGGACCTGCCTGTCGGCATAACTTCCGGCAGCTATCTCATCTCCGAAGGCAAGTCACGATATGACTACTATACATACCATTGGGCAGGAGTGGACGAGATGGATGGACAGTCGCTTTACGAGGCAAATCTTAATGATTATTATATTGTACTTCCTGACGGGTCACAGCTTGGTGGTAAGCAGAAACTCAACGATGAAGGAGAACTGATGTGGGACGCCAACGGCAATCCCGTCCAGGGAGCCACCGAGCTTGCTCCCGAGAACTACAGGCTGATCAACGGGAAATATTATGTGCTCAAGACCACCTATGCCCAAAAGAAATGGGCAGGCAGAGCGCTTCCTACCACATACGGTTCCTTCTCGGCAAACATACGCTGGAAGAACATCAACATATCTGCAATGTTCACCTATTCGCTTGGTGGAAAGATATACGACAGCCCTTATTCCAGCCTGATGACACCCGGACAAAGTGCCGGAAATTACCATGTGGACCTGTACAACAACGCCTGGCGGATCAACGACAGGTCCAATGCCATGATAACCACTTACAAGAATGCCTATGATGACGCCTACAATGCTGCTATTGCAGCAGGCCAGACTACATCAGAGGCGAACTATGCCGGATATTATGCGGCAAACAAGGCTGTGGACGGCAATGGACGTATCAATCCCAACACCAATCCCGAGATCAATAATCTGACCAGTACCGACAATAATGCTGGAAGTGACCGCTGGTTGGTCAGCCGTAACTATCTTTGCTTTAAGAATCTAAATATAAGTTACACTCTTCCGAAAAGATGGACAGCAAAGGTCAACCTTTCCACTGTCCGTTTCTTATTCTCGGCCGAGAACATACACCTCTGGTCGGCCCGTAAAGGTATGAACCCCATGATGGGAATAGGTGGCGGCCAGAGCAACTATCTGGTTCCGGCCCGTGTCTTCACATTCGGTATTAATGCAACCATTTAACATTTGGAAAGATGAAAAAGATATATGATATAGTTTCAATGGCAATTCTGCTTTTCTGTACAGCAGCCTGTTCAGATTCGTATCTTGAACTCAGTCCGGAATCAAGCGTTTCAGACGAGGTGATTTTTGAGAATGCCGATGCCGCACAATACGCCGTGAACGGACTGGGTCGGATCATGAGCACACAGTACCTGGACACACAGGGGTACAACGGAGAAGGTACCGTTTATGCGTATCAGGGCGAATATCCTGGAGATGTGATACAGAAAGGCAGCTACACCGGCTGGCAGAATCTCGCGAAAGGCAACTATTTTACCAGCAGTACGAACAGCAACATCCATGTAACATGGTACTACTATTACAAACTCATCAGAAATGCTAACCAGATTCTAGACAACTGCAAGACGGGGCTTGCCAACGTGGCGGAGCAACGTAAATGGGACTATATAAAGGCACAGGCGCTGGTCTACCGTGCCTACTCCTACACCATGCTCTCACAGCTGTACAGTCGAAGATGGACAGATGCAGACGGCTTGCAGCGCGGTCTTGTACTGCGTACCACAGTAAACAATGACGAAATGCCATGCTCCACTATGACGGAGACATTCGAACTGATCTACCATGACCTTGATGAGGCCATCAGCCTTTTCACATCATGCGGATACGATCGGCCTGTCGATGTGGACAAGAGGTGGATGGCGAACCTTGATGTGGCCCATGCCGTCTATTCACGGGCAGCTCTTATACGTAATGACTGGCAGACGGTCATCACCCATTCACAGGAAGCTCGCAGGAACTACTCCATCATGACTCCCGATGAGTATAAGGCAGGATTCAACGCAGCCAATCAAGAATGGATATGGGAGGTGTTCGAGGATGACACACAGCCTGTTCATTACTATTCATTCTATAACTATATGAGCGCCAGCTGTCTCGGTTCTGCATCCCGCACTTATCCACCATGTATAAGCAAACAGATAGTAGATCCGATTGATCCCGCAGACAAGCGGCTCGCCATTTATGCCATTCCGACTCCGGAAGAAGTGGGCGATGTTTCCAAAGTCAGCGGCTCGGGTAAGGTGACCAAAGGTGATTTCTACAACCGTGTGAAGAAGGAGTTCGCCGGACGCATATACAGCACCACGACAATCTTCTATTATCTCTCCACCAAGTTCATTGTAAAATCCGGGACAGGAGACGGATGTATTCCTATTTTCCGTGCCGCTGAAATGATGTATAACGAGGCGGAGGCACAGTACCGTTTAGGTAACGAACAGGCCGTACGCGCACTTCTTGAGCAGACCGTCAAGCCTTATAATGCGGATTATACCTGCACAAAAAGTGGTGACAGTCTTTGGGAGGAGCTTAAAGCATACCGTAAATTTGATCTCTGCAACGAAGGCCACAGCTGGTTCGACCTAAAACGCTGGGAAGACCCGATGGTCCGCAAAACCTGGGCAGAAGGCGGAAGCTGGGCCACTTATTTTGCCGAGAAGAACACCACAACCGGAGGAAACTACGGTCCTGCCGATAAAAATGCATGGACTGCGGTTATTCCAACCATGGAAACCAATTACAATTCCCTTGTTTCCAATGTTGAAAAAATCAAGTCTGACGGTACTTGGGATCGGAATTGAGATTTCTATTTAATTTAAATATATAAAGGACGCGGATATTCTTTGCGTCCTTTATACTGTAACAACCATATACTATTCTTCACACAACATTGTTTGATCATGTAATGTTCTTATAGAAAGTCGGTAATTTGCACTCCATTTTTTTGTCGTTTGTGCATTAAATAGCACCTTTGCAGAAAAATGGATAAAATCAGATACCGTCTTGTATATAACCGCCAGAACACACTAAACAGGCAAGGCACGACCCTTGTACAGGTTGAAGCCTATTTAAACCAAAGAAAAATCTACCTGAAGACAAACGTGTACCTCAAACCAGAGTGCTGGAGCCGTGAAGGGGTACAAGTCATTAACCATCCCCAGTCAAATGAGTTGAACGCAATGCTCTATGAATACATCCTGTATCTGCAAGGCATAGAGTTGGGGTATTGGAAACGCGGAATACCTGCCACACTCTCTTTACTGAAAGATGCCGTCAAAAAGAAAAGTGCCGTGAATGTCAGCTTCTCCATTTTCGCCAAATCAGCCATTGACAATTCGGACAAGAAGCAGTCCACCAAGGACAACCTGCACTCGACACTGGCGGTCCTGCATGATTTTTGCTCCGGGCTGGACTTCAAGGATCTTACCTATACATTCTTTCGTAATTTTGAACAATACTTAAGAGAAAAGGGCAATGCGGTCAATACCATATACTTATATTTTATTTAAATTTCATTTCTATTTCACAATACTTTCTTTTAACAGAATGGAGGGTTGTATGCCAAAATACGCCTTAAAACTATGGGAGAAATGTGAGAAACTTTCAAATCCTAAATCCAATAGAAATTCTGACGGCTTGATTTTCTTTTCTTTAATGAGTACATAAGCTTCTTCCAGTCGCTTTGTCAACAACCATTTTCCGAGTGTCGTACCAAACACTTTTAAGAAGTCTCTGCGGAATGTAGATAAGCTACGTCCAGAAGCCTGCGCCAGTTGTTCCAATGGCAGGTTATCCTGATAGTGACACTCCATGAAATCTTTCAAATTAATTCTCTGCAAGCTGTTCATACGAGAAAACCAATTATGTAATCCCGGACGGAGATAGGTCAGGACATTTATGCACTCCTGTATCTTGAGATAAGTCAATGGTTGGTTAGCCCGGAAATTATTATCAACACCAGCTTCAATGCCTGATATCAGACCCTGAAGGAGTACATGATTGGTTACTGTCATTACATTTATATCTTCATTTTCCACTTCATTTTCTGCATCTGTCATAGCCGGAGACGTAGCACGTAACAGATATTCTGTTACAGCCTCTTCCGATATGCGGATATGTACTACTTGCATGAAACTCTCCGTGTGAAATGAAATATGTTCGTTACGGGCCAATATCCAGCCGCATCCTTTGCTCAGCGGGTGATTAATCCCTGACACACATATTGTTCCTTCTCCCGAATAGACATATAAGAATAAAAAATCATCAAATTGGAATTTCATAAGCCGCCCGTTGGTGAAATTCATCTTATACATAATAGGATAGTCTGGAATCATTTTATTTTTCATTTGTGAATCTCCTTTATTGTTTGGTTACCTTTAAAGCGATATGCGAGGTTGCAATATGATTGCAAAACCATGTACCGATGCAACAAGCAACGATGATAATTCCGGTTGTATAGAGCATATTTCCCAATCCGGTCAAGGGAGAAAGCACTCCACCGAACAGGAACATCAAAAATCCAAGCAATGCAGAGGCGTTTCCGGAGTTCTTTCTCTCCAAATCAAGGGCAAGTGTTGTAGAACTGGGCAATATTACTCCCAGGAAGAGCATAAAAACAAACAGCGATACTTCCACCGGCCACACGGAAGTGGAGAAAAATAAAGCTGCGGCTACAAACAAACTCATTATCCCGAATCCTATAGAACCTACACGCAATGCATCGGTTGCGTCATGGAATAATGAAACCGTCAGACTGCCCAGCATTATGGCTATCGCATTGGCACCGAAACACAGGCTGTACGCCAGCGGGGACATGTTAAAATGCTCCTGAAAGATAAAGGGAGAAGCAGCAATATATGTAAACATTACCCCCATAGCGAACGCCTGTACCAATACATAGCGCATAAACTGAGCATTTTGAAACACAGGTATATAATTCCGAAATGTGGCAAACACACCGCAATGTTGTTGCTCGTTATTCAAGGACTCTTTAAAAAAGGCCAATGCCATAATCAATAATATGCCTATCAATACCAATATCCAGAAGATACCTTTCCAGTCAGTCACTTCCAATAAAACACCCCCCAATACGGGGGCACAAACCGGGGCAATGCCTTGCACGGAGCTAAGCATAGAAAAAAAGCGAGTAAGCTCTCTCCCTTCGTAGAGATCCGTGGCGATGGATTTGGAAATAACTACTCCACCGGCTCCGGACAATCCTTGTAGTAATCGGAAGAAGATAAATACATATATATCCGAAGCGTATAAACAACCTATTGTAGATATACAAAACAGGACAAGGGAGGCCATTAATGTTTTTTTACGTCCATACTTGTCACTCAACGGCCCGATAACCAACTGCCCGACGGCCAGTCCAACCATACTAAAAGTCAGGCTAAGCTGTATGAGCGATGCCGTAGTATCAAAATATCCGGCCAGCACCGGAAGGGCTGGCAGGTAAAAGTCGGTCACAAACGGACCAAAAGCTGAAACAATCCCGATAACAACCAGGATATACAGTTTTGAGTTTAAAGTTTCTTTCATCATAATTTATTTATACTTTTATTTTCTGCTGCAAAGTTCATAACATTCTGTCACATCCTTTTGTCCATTTCCATGTCTGGATTGTCCGGATAGTAACCAAATGTTGATTAGAGAAATCTATTTTAGTCTGACTTTCTCCTGTAAACGGCTTTGAAGCTGAGAGACAAATTTGTTATTGTCCATTTCGTGATATTTGCAAGCAGATAAACAATAATCCGTAAAATCCTTTTATATTTGTATGAACTTACTTGTATTATATTCGATGCCAATTAATAAAGATATGACAAACAAGTTTGGAATATGTCCTTCCACCGGACATTTATCCGTATTATTTCCGGAAAAGGAAGCGGAACGTACTCCCTCAAATAAGATTTTTCTCGCTATAGTCTTACAAGGTGGAGCCATGATTGAAATTGACGGGAAGAACCATTTAGTATATACCGGGACATTGATATATCTGTATCCAAACCATCTGGTCAGACAAATATCTCATACAGAAGATTTGCTACTTGAATATCTTTGGTTCGAGTTTGAATTCCTCTCGGATTTTCCTTTATTACTAAAGGCAGATATTTCAGAATATGTAGGAAAAAATCCTTGCTTACAGTTAAAAGATAAAGAGAGGCAACTGGTGAAGAAATACTATGACCTGATAGCTGAACGTTATCAGGAAAGCAATGAGTACATTGCCATTACCAAAGGATTGCTGTTTTCCTTTATTCTTGAAATCAGCAGGTTATATTCCGGTAAAAATGTGTCGGTATCAAATACACGACAAGACGAATTGACAGATCATTTCTTCTTTCTACTCCATCAGCATTACAAGAAAGAACGGTCTGTTTCATTTTACGCCGATAAATTATATATATCGGATAAGTATCTGATGCGTGTACTGAAGAAATCCACTGGACAGACTTTTCATTTTTGGGTAATTGAGTTTATTATGCGTGAAGCCAAGCTGTTATTACGTTCAACGACCATCAGTATTACCGAAATATCGGAAAAATTGAATTACCCGAACCCTTCATTCTTCTCCCGCGTATTCCACCAGTATGTGGGAATGACCCCAAAAGAGTTCAGGAATCAGTGACCCTGAAATATTCTATGGTCATAGACTTCTAAAGGCAAATGGCTTTGACATTTACAGACAAGAGCTAATTGTCCGAAATGACGACTTTTGCTACCGTAAACAATTTAATATTTGATGATATATGGTAGCAAAATGTTTAAAAAAAATCTTGCTCCTTCTTTTTATAACAGGAGCGATACAGGCCAATGCCCAGAAAGGAAAGAAAAGTGAATTGCAACAATGGAAAGATTTCATTGAGAATGCACGTTTAATAGCCAGACAGGAACGACACTTGATGGATTCGATTGTCCATATAAAGGCCGAAAATGCTTTGCAAAGGAAAGAGTTTGTACTGGAAAGTGACGAACTGACACTAAAGCATGGTGAACATGGATATGTAAATTCTACCACCAACTTCATTGCCTTGCATGACGGGAGAGCGACCGTGCAAATCTCACCGTTCCAATCAGGCGGCGGTCCCAACGGCGTGGGTGGTATCACAGTGGAAGGCACTCCGACCGGATTGAAAATGGAAACAGACAAGAAAGGCATCACCCGCCTTTCCATGAATGTCACCGGAAATGGTATATCGGCACAAGTTACAGTGACACTCAGTCCTTCGGACAACCGTGCCACAGCAACGATTATCCCCAATTTCAATTCTCTCAATGTTACATTGGACGGGCAACTGGTTCCGTTCAAGGAAAGTTCCGTATTTAAAGGAACAACTTTCTGATCATTAAACAAACTAACCAAGAAAAGTATGACAGCTAAATTGTACATAGGGGTATTCATGCTCCTGGCAGGAACCCTATACTCCTGCCAAAAAGATGAAGAAGTGAATAAACTGGATGCCGACTACCGCGTAATGACTGATTATGATCCGGAAACGGATTTCAGTCAGTTCCGGTCATATTATCTGGCAGACAGTATTCTGTTTATCGGACAAGATAAAATATTACAATATCTTGACAAATCTTGAACACCTGTCACCATAACATGCAGGAACGGGGTTACAGTCGTGCAGCAAGCAAGGAGAAGGCCGACTTGGGATTACACCAGTACCTACCATTTTGTGGGATACACCGCTTCACCTTATTGGTGGCGGGGATTTTCCGGTTATTGGAGTCCTTTTTATTGGGAGAACAGAGTTTGGAGGTCGCAACCGGCTCGTTGGAGGAAAATTCCAAAAACGTACACCAATACACAATGAAATACAAAGGGCGGCTTGAAAAACCCGAAGAGTTTGGAAACATGGTTATCCGGTCGTTACCCAACGGAGAAGTTCTCCGGTTAAAAGATGTGGCAACCATTAAGCTGGGTGCACAAAACTATGTTATCAACGGACAGATAGACGGGCATCCGGCAGCCACTTGCATGATATTTCAAACGGCAGGTTCCAATGCCAATGAAGTAGTGGGTGAAATAAACGATTATCTCGAAATTATAGAGAAGGAACTTCCAAAAGATGTCAAAATTGCCCATCTGATGAGTACAAAGGATTTGGGGATGCAAGTATCCTTTAGGCTCACTACGTATCTATAATTTTGTACATGTGGATGTATAACTCGTACAAAAGCGTGCTTTGTACCACAGAAAAACACTGCTCCACTACACTTCCTACATCTTGCAGGTGCTCCGTTTTATGGAAGCTGTTGGGGCTACTGATTTTTATACTGCTTCCAGTTCAACCGTTCCATTTGATCAATAAAAAAACGACTTTTAATTATCATTTATTTGTGTGGCAAAATCGAATCTATACTTCCTCTTGCTTCCAAAGAGGACTTCATTTCATTGATTAACAACTCGGAAAATAAATAAGCTATAAATAATAATTTTGACTTCTTTGTGTCTTGCTTGTTATTAGTTCCCAATATATACCCAACATTTGGGATTAGTTGGATCTCAAAACTACTCCTGTAACCGTCATACTGTTGTGAATACACAACTCAATCCGTCTGCTTTCAATTTTTTGCATACATTACTGTATTTTTGTATTCTGAAGCAAAGCGATGTTTTGATTGGAATTCACGGTTTTAATACTCTTGACCGAATAAAATCCGTTTTTCAGATAACGCGTACTTATGAGCTCTATATATTAATCCACTGGCACTTTTATCCATCCCGTAGGATAGATATCCGGGGTTTCGGAATGCTGAAACCAACGGCTAGGCACAATTACCGTTTTGTCTATACTAGGATTTAACCATGCTCCCCACCAGCTGAATGTACTGTTGCAGATGATGTGATGCTTGCAATGACTCATAAGCATCATATCCTGCCAACTGTCTTCACCTGTATTCCAATCAATATATACCGCATTTTGCAATGGAAGATTTTCTCTTACCCAAACAATGTCATCCGAAAAAATATAGTAGGACGGAGAGGTAACCCTTTTGCTCATTTCCGCTATTGCGTTTTGATAGTAAGGTAACTGGCATACACTTCCAGTAGTAGCCCAATGTTTGGGTTGCAAATAATCTCCACGACGAATGTGTAGAGAAACTGCGTTTTCATCCTTATCCAAAATGTCAAGCATATCAAGACTTCTACTGTTGGCTTTGCTTCTGTCAAAAGTGAAAGCTTCCCTGACCTCATCCTTTATATCTGCAAAGAAACGTTCCGACTGATAAAACCCTTTAAAATAAAGTAAAGGCCAAAAGTATTTCTTTTCAAAAGCCCTTAAACTATTGGGGGCTTGTTTCCGTTCATATATTTTTTTGAAGAAAAGAAATTCGATAATTTTTTTCAGAGGCTGGTTTATACAAAATTCTGTATGGGGCAGCTTGAATACACGATGCATTTCATATCCGTAGTGCACTTTATAATGCATCATGTCCGAAAGGTCTATGCGCACCTTTGGATAGTACTTTTTCATCCGCAAATAAAAAGCATAAATAAACATTTGATTTCCCAACCCACCTGTCACTTTTATAAGTCTCATATTTCTTTGTCATTTTTTTGTTATCTGCAATATTTCAATTTGCATTTCGACATTGTTTATGCATAAATTGAAAATGCAAAGGTATTGATTTTATCAGAGTCTACAAATATCTTAAAAAAATATTGTAAATGTTTACTTGGAAAATATTGTTTTCCCTTATAGCAGTTTACTATCTCGTTATTATATAGTGAATTAACCGTATGAAAGATATGAAGTAAAATTTAGAAGAAAAATCAGAAGATATTATGATATATCGGTTGTCTTTCTGTGGTACAGCATGTAAGTAATGTTTTTAATGGAAGTGAGTTACTTCGTCAACGGAATAAAATTTTCCAAGTTTACTCTCATTAGAATTCTTGCGATATTTCTTCAAAAATGTCGAATTCTGTCCCCCAAAAAAGGTAGAGTGAATCTCTGAAAGTTTTGTACTTTAGCTATATTCTTGTTAGGATATTTCTCTCTTTCTTGCTTTTAAATTTTATTTACGAAAAACGCCTAAAAACAAAAAAGTAAACTAATATGGAACTTTAAGTGTGAGTTTGTTGGCTGATTTTACGTTGCTTACTGAATATTTTTGATTAGTTTTATCTCATGCCGTACCTTTTTTCACTTGGTATAAGGTCTTTCATCAATGTTTCGACAATTTTACTGAATGATTAAAATTAAATATTGTATATTTATATTGTCTTGGAATCGTATATTTAATACAGGCCTTAGGTCCCTCTTTTAAGTGACAAGTTTAGTTTTATCAATTATATATGATATCTTTGCAACTTTACATTTCCTATTATTAGGAAATGTAAAAACATATCGGATGATTTATTTATTGAAATATTGCAAAACTATACTATCAAGATGGGCTGGCACATTTACAATATGGCAGTGACAAGCTGATTAATTTTTATTTGTTAAACGAACAGGAATATAAATTTGTTATTATTGAATGCAGCCTCAGGTAGTGAAATTGAGCAGGTACTGGAAAAAATGGTAGATTTTGGGATGGATGTAGGTAAGGATATATTTGTCGCTATTCTGATATATTTAATCGGTCGTTTTATCATTAAGCAGATAGTGTATTGATAGCCAAAGTTCTTGAAAAACGGAAGATAGAAACGTTGGGTAGCTCAAAGTGTTAAACTTTATCCGCTGTTCGGTCTGACCATGTCCAATTGGATGTTTGATATGCATGATCTGGATGTTGACTGGGATGGAGAACATGTTCATGTTAATATGGGGGTAACCATAGTGAATTCCGTATCGGGGTTAGTCTCGGAGTCGGGGAGGAACTCGCTTTGGGACGTAACTGGACTATGAATGTTGAATTCGGATACCAATTGATTGATGATTTTGACCAAGGAATTATTAATTTCGGAACTGCATACCAGTTCTAAAAACATATCAAGAAGCAGATCAGTTCTATACACTGTCTGTCTCTTGAACTTTATTAAAATCACTATTTCTAGGTATTTCAGAATCTCTTTCAAACCTTTTACTTTGCAGCAAACAAATTAAATGATTTGCTGTATGAAAAAAATGGGTATAATTTATGGTTCCTCTACTGGAACTTGTGAAAGCATCGCACAGACAATAGCTGAAAAATTAGGTGTGGCATCAGTTGATGTAATTGATGCAAGCAAAATTACCACAGAAAAAGTGGGAGGTTATGATATCTTATTATTAGGGACTTCTACTTGGGGGGACGGTGAATTGCAAGACGATTGGTATGATGCTATTAAAACGGTGAAGACTGCAGATCTGAATGGTAAAATCGTTGCTCTCTTTGGTTGTGGAGATTCAGAGTCCTATTGTGATACATTTTGTGACGGTATGGGAGTTATATATGACCAGTTAAAGAATTCCGGTTGCACTTTTGTAGGAGCAGTTCCTGCCGATGAGTATTCGTATTCATCTTCGATAGCGGTAATCGATGGAAAATTTGTAGGTTTGGCTCTTGATGACGTGAACGAAAGTGGCAAGACCGAAGAACGTATAAACAATTGGATTGAAGAAATAAAGAAGAACTTGTAATTTTGACAATTGCCTTATGATAGCTTCAGACATTAACCCGGTAGAATTGAAAGTATTTCTGAATCATATTTATGAATTTAAAAAAGGAGTACGTCAGATGGTACTCTATACTACCAATAGGAAGTATGAAGATTTTGCTGTAAAACGGCTGACCAATCAAAAGATTAATTACATAATCCAGCCTGTGGGGAATGATAAGATAAACCTGTTTTTCGGTAGAAAAGAATGCATTAATGCCATTCGTTTCCTAGTGACTCAGCCACTGAACAAACTGTCACCCGAGCAGGATTTTATTCTTGGAGCTATGCTGGGGTATGATATTTGTGCACAATGCAAACGTTATTGCGAACGTAAAGTACAATAATCTCAATTTCACGTAGTTTTAAATGTAGTAGTAAAGGGATGTCTGAATAATTCTCAGGCATCCTTTTTCACTTTTTATGTGAACCATCTTTATATCTATTTTGTTGCATTATTAGCATAAACCTTAAAAATGAGAAGATATGGATAAAGAAAAAAAGAAAAAGATGGAACAAAAGAATGAGCTGACGAATAGTGGTCAGCGGTTTCCTGTTGAACAAGTGTCCAATACTGGTAAGCCTACCAAGAAACAGGTGAAAGCAGCGGTAAAAGAGTTGAATCCAGATGTGAACAGTTTGGGGAGTAGAGGGTAATTTAAAGTTGGATACAGTGATGGGTATAACTGAACAAATTGAAGAGGCGAAACGGTCGGATTCATTGTTGCTGCTGGTGTTCTATGCAGATTGGTCTCCTCATTATGAATGGATTGAACCGTTGGTACATGAATTTGAAAAGCGGGTTAACATTGTGAGAGTCAATATAGAAGTCAATCGGAAGGTAGCCGATACTTATGAAATAGAAATAGCCCCCAGCTTTGTCCTCCAACGTAAGGACAAGGTATTGTGGGAAAAAACAGGCAAACTATTCCCGGGAGAATTAAGAGATGTCATTGAAATGTTTAAGAGTTGAGATCCATACATCCGTATGGATTAAAAAAGTTCCGTTGGTATGCAGCTACGGGACTTTTTTTCTTGTAGGCGGTTTTGTACAATGAAAAACATATCGTACCTTTGCCAAACATTTGATTAAATATTAAAGAATATATGTTCAGAAGTCATACTTGCGGAGAGCTCAGACTTTCCGATGCAGGCAAAAGTGTAACGTTGGCAGGTTGGGTACAGCGTGCACGTAAAATGGGAGGGATGACGTTTGTCGATCTTCGTGACCGTTACGGTATTACCCAATTGGTATTCAACGAAGCGGTGAATGCCGAACTTTGTGAACGTGCCAATCACTTGGGGCGTGAATTTGTTATTCAAATAACCGGTGAAGTGAACGAACGTTCAAATAAGAATATGAATATTCCCACAGGTGAAATTGAAATCATCGTATCGGAATTGAATGTACTTAATTCAGCGGTAACTCCTCCTTTCACGATAGAAGATAATAGTGACGGAGGTGATGATATCCGTATGAAATTCCGTTATTTGGATTTACGCCGTAATTGTGTGCGTAAAAATTTGGAACTCCGTCATAGAATGACAATGGAGGTGCGTCGATATTTGGACAGCAAAGGGTTTCTGGAAGTGGAAACTCCTATGTTGGTAGGTTCTACTCCTGAAGGAGCTCGTGATTTTGTTGTTCCTTCACGTATGAACCCGGGACAGTTTTATGCACTACCGCAGTCTCCGCAAACACTGAAGCAATTGCTGATGGTTTCCGGCTTTGATCGTTACTTCCAGATTGTAAAGTGTTTCCGTGATGAAGATCTTCGTGCAGATCGTCAGCCTGAGTTTACTCAGATAGACTGTGAGATGAGCTTTGTTGAACAAGAAGATATTATTTCCACTTTCGAAGGAATGGCAAAACATTTGTTCAAGGAGTTACGTGGAGTCGAACTGAGCGAACCGTTTCTGCGTATGACATGGGCAGATGCCATGAAATATTATGGTAGTGACAAACCAGATTTGCGTTTCGGCATGAAGTTTGTGGAGTTGATGGATATCATGAAAGGTCATGGTTTCTCTGTTTTTGATGATGCAGCATATATTGGTGGTATCTGTGCGGAAGGGGCTGCAAGTTATACCCGTAAACAGTTAGACCAATTAACCGAATTTGTCAAGAGACCTCAGATCGGTGCGAAAGGTATGGTTTACGCCCGTGTGGAAGCTGATGGCAATGTAAAATCCAGTGTAGACAAATTCTATTCACAGGAAGTCCTTCAGCAGATGAAGGAAGCGTTCGGTGCCAAGCCGGGTGACTTGATCCTGATTCTGAGCGGTCCTGATGCCATGAAGACTCGCAAGCAGTTATGCGAACTTCGTCTGGAAGTGGGACGTCAGCTGGGACTACGTGACAAGAATGAATTTGCTTGTCTGTGGGTAGTTGATTTCCCGATGTTTGAGTGGAGTGAAGAAGAAGGCCGTCTGATGGCCATGCACCATCCGTTCACTCATCCGAAAGAAGAAGATATTCCTTTGTTGGATACAGATCCGGCTGCTGTTCGTGCCGATGCTTACGATATGGTAGTAAATGGTGTGGAAGTAGGAGGCGGTTCAATTCGTATCCATGATTCACAATTACAGGCCAAGATGTTTGAGATTTTGGGTTTTACTCCGGAAAGAGCACAGGAACAATTCGGCTTCCTGATGAATGCATTCAAATACGGAGCACCTCCTCATGGTGGTTTGGCATATGGCCTTGATCGCTGGGTTTCTTTGTTTGCAGGACTTGATAGTATTCGTGACTGCATAGCATTCCCTAAAAACAATAGTGGGCGCGATGTGATGTTGGATGCTCCCGCTGCTTTGGATCAATCACAATTGGATGAGTTGAATCTGGTCGTTGATATAAAAGAGGAAAAGTAAGTTTTGTCTGCTTTTATAGAGTCTTGTATAAAAGACCGATAACGGGGGATCCGAACATAGCGTAGCGAATACTGTTTCAGCTAATTCGTTACGCTTTATCTTTTTGATTTAAAGTAGTCCGATAAGCTGAAACAGATTACAAACAAATGAAGGAAGCATATAAAAATCAAGCGTATGAAAGAGAAAAATACGATCAAGATAAAGCGTTATAAATCACCCTGCGGAGTGTTGCTGCTCGGTTCGTTTGGCGAAAAACTCTGCCTGTGTGACTGGCAGGTGGAAAAACACTGCGATCGTGTGAACCAACGGTTGAAGCGGATATTGTGTGCCGAATTTGAAATAAGTACGTCAGAAATAATCGAAGAAGCAATAGAGCAACTCAACGAGTATTTTGCAGGACAACGCAAAGAATTTAATGTGCCGCTTCTTTTTGTGGGCACGGATTTTCAGAAAACAGTATGGAATGAACTGCTAAAGATACCGTTCGGCAAAACAATTTCTTACGGTGAAATGGCCAAGCATATCGGGAGGCCCCAAGCAGTTCGTGCGGTAGCCAATGCTAATGGTGCAAATTCCATATCAATCTTTGCACCTTGCCATCGTGTGATCGGTAGTGACCACTCGCTGACGGGATATGGAGGCGGACTGTCCGCTAAAAAGTTTTTATTGGAATTGGAATCACAACCTCGGTTAATGTTATGAACAGACAAGAAACATTTCCAATGCTGTAATAATAAATAAAAAGGAATGGGTGATGAAAATGCCCATTCCTTTTTATCATATCTTCTTAATGAATTACCATGTTGTTCCTTGGAATACACTACTTTCGTTATAAGGAACCAGATACCCGTTCATTGTCAGCGTGTTGCCCGAGAAATTTGGATTTATAGTAACACTAGCCTGATTGGTTCCGCCAGTCAGTACAATGGAAACGGTGGCCGAAACGGCAATACCATTAATTCCATAATTATAGTACACATTACCGTCTTTATCCTGACGCATGCTTATTCCGTTCACATTTCCCTGAACCGTGACACCTCCCAAGCCATTCGGACTCCAGTTATACACAAAATTAGTAAAGGCGGTCTGAACAATACCTTGCCCATCGTTTACTTCCACATAATTCGTGTTAGAGGAGACAAAACGCATTATTCCATTACGGAATACAACGTTATCAGCTTCTAATACAAAAGAACCGTTTTTTAAAGCATTAATTGCCTGGACGTAGGATACAGAGTCCTGCTGAGCTTCCAAGGCTTTCTTTTCCTGACGTTCTTTCTTCCATGCTTCACGTTTAGCGTCTTCTCTTTGTTTTCTGGTTTGTGCATTTGTTACTCCGCTGAAGCAAACGAGTAACAATGCGGCTAAAAATAATACTTTTTTCATAATTAAGCTGTTTAGTAAATCAATAATATCTTTTGAATATTCTGATAACTAAAACAGCTTTAACCATGAATTGTTTAACGAATATGTGAATTTATATAACGATAACGTTTGTATTTAATCTATAAAGCGTCGGGTTAGATTTTCAAACTTATCAATACGCCGGTCACGGAGAAAAGGCCACCAGCGACGAACATTCTCGCTACGGGTCATATCCAGTTCCACTACCATATTTTCTTCATCCATATTGCTGGCTTGTACCAGTATTTCTCCTTGAGGACCTGCCACGAAGCTATTACCCCAAAATTGGATACCATTTGTCTGACCGGAAGGATCGGGCTCATGTCCTACGCGGTTCACGGCGATAACCGGCAGACCGTTTGCCACGGCATGGCCACGCTGCACAGTTACCCATGCATCTAGTTGCCGGATTTTCTCTTCTTGAGTGTCTGTGCTTTCCCAACCTATAGCTGTAGGATATATAAGAATTTCAGCACCTTTCAGTGCCATCAGCCGTGCACCTTCGGGATACCATTGGTCCCAGCAGACTTGTACACCTAGTTTTCCTAGTGACGTCTGAATGGGTTCAAATCCTAGGTCACCGGGAGTAAAATAAAATTTCTCATAATAAGCGGGATCATCGGGAATATGCATTTTGCGGTATTTTCCTGCTATACTGCCATCTTTGTCAAAAACGACGGCTGTATTGTGATACAGTCCCGGAGCACGCTTCTCGAATAACGAAGTAACCAGTACAATGCCGTATCCGGCAGCCAACTCACTGTAGAAACCGGTAGAAGGACCGGGAACCGGTTCTGCCAAATCAAACATATCCGTATCTTCTGTCTGACAGAAGTAAGAGGTGTTGTGCAACTCCTGCAATACAACCAGCTGTGCACCTGCCGCCGCCACCTGTTCTATATTGCGATGCAGTTTGCTCAAATTATGACGGATATCATTTGTGCATGTCTGTTGGATAATTCCTATTTTAATCGTTCTTTTCATACATATATTTATTAATATACACCTTCGGGATATTGCATGGTGACGCAATGCAACGAGCCATGTTGTTTTATCAAAGCAGTGCAGTCAATACCTACTATTTCTCTTCCGGGAAATGCTTCCGCCAATACTTCTTTAGCGCGCATATCATTTACAAAATCAGCATAAGTAGGATAGAGTACAGCTTCATTCATTATCAGGAAATTGGCATAAGTTGCCGGCAAGCGATGATGTTCCTCATCATAAACAGCACTCGCCATAGGCAGCGGAAGCAGGCGGTATGGCCTGCCGTTCAAAGTACGGAACGCTTTTAGTTCTTCTTCCATCATTGCCAGTTCCTTATAGTGTTCATCTTTTTCATTGGTGCACTTTACATACACAATGGTATCATCCGGACAGAAACGTGCCAATGTGTCCACATGGCTGTCTGTATCATCACCTGCCAGATAACCATGTTTCAACCATAGGACCTGTTTTAAGTTGAATGTTTCTTTTAGAAAATCCTCCACTTCCTGTCGGTTCATTTCATTTCTGTTTTTAGCCAGCAAGCATTGCTCTGTAGTCAGCAGGCTTCCTTTCCCATCACTTTCTATGGAACCTCCTTCTAAAATAAAATTCCGGCAGAAAACATATTCACCTTTCAGAACAGGATGGTGAAAATATAGTTCGTTATTAATCTGGTTATCATAATTTGCGGCAAACTTCATTCCCCAACCATTAAAACAGAAATCCAGTAGTAGGGGAGTAGCGTCTTCTTTCAACAAGGTGATAAAAGCATGATCGCGTGCCCAAGTATCGTTTGTGTTGATTTTTGATGTGATGAGTTTTTGGATATCAGCTCCATAATTATCTATACTATTTCTTATGGAATCGGGGTCTGGAGCCACAATCAACAAATTCTGACGTTTCAAAACCTCATAAGCTATCTTAAGAAAACAGGCATTCACTTCTTCCAACATGCATGCCCAGTCTGTGTCTTTATGGGGCCACGTTAGTTGAATCAAACTTTGTTTATGCCATTCGGCAGGTAAATAGGACATATTCATATTTTTAAATTTACTTCGCAAAGATATGAAATAAACTTTATAGGTTGATTAGTCATCGCTTCGTTTTTGTAACGAACCTTTCCTTCTTTTCCATAAGAACCAGCGGAACAGTTCGTCCCAAGTATTGAAATCTTTTTTATACATGAGACCTACTCCTTGAGTGGTCAGGGTAGATTTAGTAAAATAGCGGTCATTGGTCTGATTATATCCTCTCAAACGGAAATCTCCGTTTTTTGTCAATAACCATATCGCTTCAAAGTCTCCTACGAAATTGCTATTTGCCATCACATTCTCCTTATAGCCGAAGTTTCCATTTATCATCAGCCTGTTATTCAATAACCTGCCGGACAACATAGCTTCTGCTTCCACATCTGTCCAACCTTTTTCACCGGTGCTTAAGTTGGCACCTATGTTCCAGTTTTTATTGCCCATCCATTGGGACAACATATTATTCAGCTGACCGGAAAGTGTACTGAAGGCTAAAGAACTGGTCGCATTAGAGGATTGGTCATTATTGGCATAATCATAGGTGTAGAACTTACCAATTCCCAGCAAATAAATAATCTGTGTATTCATTTGTTCTTCCGTACTGGTAGCACTACGTACCAATTCCCGGTCTTCCTCGCTTACAGTGGGCAGTTCCAAATCGAATTTAATATCCGGATTGGATAAATTTCCTGTCAGATTCATCAGACAGTTTACCTTCACCGTACCTTGGTTACGCGAGGGATCTACTACCAAATCACTTAAAGAAGCTGAATTAACCGTGTACACCGCCTGTAAATCAAGATTTGCTTGATAAGGATCACCTGAGAAAGTCACCGTACCACCCGATTTCAAGATAAAGTCCTTGCGTATTACTTCCTGCATGCTTAGTTTATACATGCCTTGATCTATAACATAACTACCAAACATACGAAAGTCACCTTTATTGAAAAAATTCACTTGCAGATTTCCATTTCCGGTTGCTGTAATATTATCTCCCGCTACAGGATCCATGATAATTTTCATGGTAGCGTTGGGAGTTGCTTCTATCAACATATTGATGCGGAGATCCATAGGAGGTCCGTCTTCCTCTTTAGTCTTACGCACATTAGAGTGGTGGTAAAGATCGGTTTCCACATCATCGTGAATGCGCTTGGGAGTTTTGTCTACAAAAGTAATAAACTGGTTGCTCGCTGCTTCCGTGGTCACTCCGGTTATATAAGTGAAGCTGGTATTGCTGCCTGTAGTCAGTGAAGCGTCCACTGTCATCGCATTATTTCCACCATCCAGCACCACATTTCCTGTACCATATACTTTTCCGTAAAAAGGCATATTCCCGGCTTCGTAGGTATTGTACATCAACAGGTTGTTTCCTCGTATATTGAAATGGTACATTAGATTTTTCAGCTTTGTGTGATGCAGATAACCATTTACCAGTCCGTCATGTCCCTCACGGTCATAGACTTTTACATTCCTGAAATCCAGACTGCCCGAAGATATATGTATGGAGTCATCCCGGATTTGGAAATAGGTGTTCAACACATCAATTTTAGCATCCATTTTGGCCCGCACTTCACCTTCCAGATCCAAATGCTTGAAATCACCATATAAACGGACATTCCCGTTGACACGACCATTTATTTCACTGAAAATTCCTTCTATAAAAGGTTGTAAGAATCCCAGATTCGTACTATCTGCCCGAATCAACAGGTCAAGACCTTTTAACTTGGGAGAGACATACCCTGTCACATGAGTGGAGGAAATTCCTTTTTCCGCTATTTGGGCATCCAGTCGTACTCCGCCCAATTCCTTATCCCATACACCTGTAATATCGGCTTCTCCTAATAAAGAACGGTTCAGACAGAAATTGTGCACATTTAGACGGGTTCGCATCACGGGGTTCTTCATAACACTTTTCAAATGAACCTTTCCAGTTACAAGTCCGCCAAACTCTACATCGTCAAACTGCACGATATCCAGTACATAGTCCAGCTTGATATTTCTCAAATCCACCCGGCAGGAATCACTTTCTTTCTTGGTCAGTTTACCATCTATCCTTAAATATTGGTCTTCATGTTCAAACAGGAAATTATTAATGAATACGCGTCCCGAATCTATGGCGATATGCGAAGGATGAATGTTCCATACCGTATCATTTAGCACTACTTTTGTGGGCTGTATGTTTATATCTGCCTGAAGAATAGGATGGGGGCCTTCCGTTTTGAAGAAACGGGTATCGGCGGCAAATTTACCACCGTAAGTCACATCAGTATTGTTTCCCCAGTTAATTGTTGTTTCCAAATGATCGTTTTTAGCATTGGCTTCCACTGAGAAGTTAAGCATTGCACCACTTTTCATTAACATACCGCCTCGCAGTGAGCATTTGAACCGGTCGGAAGGATTCTCACAAAATAAAACGCCTGAATCATAACGTGTTCCATTGTATCTGAATTCCGGAAAATGTCCTTCTACGTGCAACTTCTCCTCGCCATCGTTAAAATATCCTTTTAAAGATGCCGGCAAATATAATTCCAATGGAATCTGAAATAATTTGGATAGCACTTCGGTATTCTCCAAGCAGATATCAAACTGGAAGTTATTATGAGGCTCGGGCATATTATCCTTTATTGTCAGTAAGGACGGAATATAGCGTTGTACCGTCTTTACCACGCTGGCCGGAATGGTGTGGTAGGAATAGTCACCGCGTATCACTGCTGTCATGAAGGATGAATTTATGCGCAACTCTTTTTCACCGCTTACCTGTCCGGCTGTAATAGTCAGATTGTCAAGAAAACACCCTCTTTCATCGGGAGCGTTTAATTGCAGGCTGTCCAATGAAATACGCCCGTTCATGTCGTCAATGGATTTGCCGGTGAAATCGGCCGTGAGTCCCAGCGATATACTGGCATTCTCATATTTGTCCGACAAATGGAGGTCGTGGGGGCGCAGGTTCTTTACGGATGCCTTCAGATTAAAGTCAGGGATTGTTTTGGCAACATTGAAATTACCGTCTATCTGGACAGAACCGTTTGCGTCGTCCATGGACAAGCGCCCGTTAAAGCCTCCATCCTTATATACGCCATCCAACATGATATTTTCATATTGATATTGACTATATTCAAAAGAAGATATGATTCCTTTGATGTATGACTCCGGATACCGGTTCTTATAGTTGAAACCTTTCAGTTCCACATTGAAATCCACCTTGCCGAATTTCTTTTCCTGATTAAGTAATTTTCCCAAATCCAGGTCAGCACTTGCTACACTACCCGAATAGGTTCTGCTCATGCTTTGTTCATCAATGCTCATCATCACGTCCGTTTTCACCATGCCTGCCCCTGTATAGAACAAGCCTGTCAGTGTGAGATCATGCAGATAGCCCGCCGCTTCCCCGTTAAAACGAATATAGTCCAAACGTTGCAAAATGGGAGGAACCTTTCCCGTCAGGTTCGTCATCAGAACGTTTATGCCCTCTTTCGTCATGATCAGGTTACCCAGTTTGCCGTAAATGTACATATCCATGCCTGCATCCCAGTTACTCAGGGCCGCTTCCCCTGCAATCATCAATCCGTGGTGGTTAGCCAGCTGCAGGGTGGGGCAGTCCAAATGCTTGCCGTGACCGGAGAAAACAAGATTTAGATCCAACGGTTCTTCAAAACGTGACAAGGCAGGCACAAAAGGAGCCAAATCTTTCAGTATAACTGAAGCCTTCAAAGAGCCATCGTATCTTACATTTTCTGTCATTTGGGGCAATTCGGGCAGGCTGTCATACTTCAAGGTCAGACTATCTATCTTTAAAGCGGTATTTGAAAGTTCCACACCAAAATCCTTAATATCCAAACGTTTATTGTTGGCTGTAACTTTCATGGCAAATTTCTGCAATGAAAAACCACATTGTTCGTCAAAGCTGACCCGCCGGATGGCAGCATTCAACGAGTCGCTGCGCAATGCTTTCAGTGAAAGCGTCGCAGCGAGATTTTTTACCGATAGATGATGGGCATTGAACTTTCCGGGAGTTTCCGGTTCCGATAATATATCGTATGTCACTCTGCCACGCCTTATCAACACGGAATTAATTCGTAAATCCAAATTAGATTTTGTTTTAACCGTATCTTTGGATGCGAAAGCGTCTAACACAAACTGGAAATTAGGGGCAGATTCTGGAGTTTCCCGGTTCAAATTGACCGTAAATCCAAAAAGCTGGACACTGCTGATGGTGACTTTACCGTTCAGTAAAGGAAGAAGATCGAATTTTGCCGACAAGCGGGCTACTTTCAGCATCTCCTGATTCTTCCGGTCATGCAAAAGGACATCTTCCACAATGATGCGGTTCAGCAAACCCATATCAATCCGTCCTATAGAAACCTCCGTATTCAGTATGTTTTTTAATTCTTTAGTTACAAAAACAGATAATTTGCCCTGAACATACGGTATGTTCAGCAGCACAATTATTCCCAGGTAGACACCAATCAGTGTACCTAGCAGAATACGCACAGTGTACTTAAGACTCTTACTAGAAATCATTGTTTATTTTGGGCTAACAAAAATACGAATAACGTACGACGTAGCCCAAAATAAACGATTTTTTTTACTTGTTTTTATGCAATCTTTTCAACTCGAAGGAGAAAATGACACGGAAACATCCGATAATAAGGAAAGTGATGGACAGCATGTAGAGCACGGTGACAGCGCCAAGTCCGGGTTGCCAGATGATAGCCATAGAGCAAAGAATGGCCAGAATGCCAAACACCAGATACCATCCCCAGTCCTTCGTGCCATAGCGTTTCAAATCTGTGGAATAGCCACACAATGTAAACCCTCTGAACATCAACCAAAAAGCGACAATAAACGGAATCAGCTCCATGCTGACCAACGGATAGAATACCAGATAAATACCTATCAGTAAATCAATAATACCTCCGGCAAGATACCATCCCCAACTGCTGATTGTTCTTTTGTTTCCGGCAGCAAAAAAGATTTCCAGAATGCCACTGACCAGAATCGAGATACTGAAGATGACACTCAGTGCCACATAACTGCTCACAGGAGCGAACAATAAACATAGTGCTACCGCAATGTAGAGCAAGCCCAGCAACAGGGACATCCACCAATTTTTTACAGCGTAGCCTAAGCCACCAACTAATTCATTCATATTTGTTAAGTTTTAGGTTATAATTTGAACTAATAACGTCCCCTTTGCAAAAAGGTTTACCTACAAATACAAAAAAAGTCTTTAAATACCGCCGATTGACTTTTAGAACTCAAAAAATATTCCGAACTTTGCACGCTGAAAACTAAATTGATAGTTCTATTTACATTTTGAATAAAAAAATGAATAAAAAAAGAATGAAAGATAACAAAATCCCTTCACCGTTAGTATCCCTTTTACCCGTATTCGTACTTATTTTATTATTGTTTGTCACTATCCGTACATTTGGAAGCGATGCCTTGTCCGGTGGCAGCCAAGTCTGTCTGTTAGTGGCTACAGCAGTTTGTGTGCTGACAGGTATGGCGGGATTCCATCGTCCATGGAAGGACTTCGAACTGGCTATCACCAATAATATAGCCGGGGTAAGTACCGCACTTATTATCTTGCTGATCATCGGAGCTCTGTCCGGAGCATGGATGGTCAGCGGTGTAGTCCCTACATTAATATATTACGGCATACAGGTTATTCATCCTCATTTTTTCCTGGTATCCACTTGCATTATTTGTGCGGTAGTATCTGTCATGACAGGCAGCTCATGGACTACCATCGCCACTATCGGCATCGCACTGATGGGAATAGGGAAGGCGCAAGGTTTCAGTGAAGGTTGGATTGCAGGTGCGATTATCTCCGGAGCCTATTTCGGTGATAAAGTTTCTCCGCTTTCGGATACCACCATTCTGGCATCTTCCGTAACGGATACACCGCTGTTCACTCACATCCGTTACTTGATGATTACCACCGTTCCATCACTTGTCATCACTTTGATAATCTTTACCATAGCCGGATTGTCACATGAAGCTACTGATACCGGTCATATCGCCGAATACACCCGTATATTGAGTGATAAGTTCCATATTTCATGGTGGTTGATGATTGTCCCCGTTGTCACAGCGATACTGATTGCACGTAAAGTGCCTTCCATCATCACTCTATTTGTTTCTACGGCTCTGGCTACCGTCTTTGCCTTGATTTTCCAGCCCGGACTATTATGCGAAATCGCCGGACAAGGAGCCGAAGGGATTGCCGCCTTGTTCAAAGGAGGAATGGGAATGCTTTATGGTGGAACCCAATTGGAAACCGGTAATGCGGAAATAAACGAACTGATATCCACTCGCGGAATGGCAGGTATGATGAATACCATCTGGTTGATTATCTGCGCCATGTGTTTCGGAGGGGCGATGACAGCCGGAGGAATGCTCGGCAGTATCACTTCTGTCTTTGTACGTTTTACGAAAAAGCGGGTAGGAATGGTGTCATCCACAGTTGCATCGGGCTTGTTCCTGAATCTTGCTACAGCAGATCAATATATATCCATTATCCTGACGGGTAATATGTTTAAAGACATCTATAGTGCAAACGGTTATGAAAGCAAACTGCTGAGCCGCACGACGGAAGATTCTGTTACAGTCACTTCGCCATTGATACCCTGGAATACATGCGGTATGACACAGGCTACTATCCTTAGTGTTCCCACCATTGTGTATCTGCCTTACGCCTTCTTTAACATTATCAGTCCCTTGATGAGTATCACAATTGCCATACTGGGATATAAGATAAAGAAAAAAGCAGAACAGCCGGGCCTGTCATAATAATGATAGGATCTGATGATTATATATCTTTCACGTGAAAGATTAGCAGGGTTCAAAAATAACTTGTACATTTACCCACCCTAATAAATCATTTTATATTTTTACAATAATATGAAGAAACACATCACATTCGCTCTTCTGTTTGCGGCTGCATTGACAGCCCAGGCACAGCAGGGAGGCATTTCAGGTGAAATGCTGAATCAAATCAAACAAAGTTATAAGGCAACCCCTGCCGACAAAGCCATCCGTAACGCCTTAGGCGGAACAAGTATCAACACGTTGGCATTGAACCAAGAGAACCGTGCCGATTTTGATACGGAATTTTCACACAAGGTGCTATCCAAGGGGATAACCGACCAACAATCTTCCGGTCGTTGCTGGCTTTTTACCGGACTGAACGTGCTCCGCAGCCAGATGATTGCCAAATACGGACTGGATGAGATGGAGTTCTCACAGAACTATTGTTTTTTCTACGACCAATTAGAAAAAGCAAACTTATTCTTACAGGGAATCATTGATACCAGTGGAAAGCCCATGGACGACAAAATGGTGGAATGGCTGTTCAAGCATCCTTTAAGCGATGGAGGACAATTCACAGGAGTTTCGGATATTATAGAGAAATACGGACTGGTCCCCAAGAGTGCAATGGTGGAAACTTTCAGCAGTGAGAATACCGGAAAGATGAGTAACCTGATAGGATTAAAACTGAAGGAATTTGGTTTACAACTACGAGAAGCTGCCGCTGCCGGAGTGAAGCCGGTCGAACTGGAAAAGAAAAAGACAGAAATGCTGGGAACGGTTTATCGTATGCTGGTGTTGACCCTTGGCGAACCTGTTTCCACCTTTACATGGAGTCTGAAGGGTGGAGAAGCGAAAGAATACACTCCGATATCTTTCTATAGAGAGTTCTTGGGAAATGATCTGACCAACAACTACGTGATGCTGATGAATGATCCCAGCCGCGAATTCTATAAATGCTATGAAATAGACTTTGACCGTCACCGTTATGATGGCAAAAACTGGACCTACGTCAATCTGCCTATAGAAGATATCAAAGAAATAGCCATTGCTTCCATCAAGGACAGTACCATGATGTACTTTTCTTGCGATGTAGGCAAGTTCCTCGACAGCAAACGTGGCCTGTTAGATCCTGATAATTATGATTACGAATCATTGATGGGAACCACCTTCGGCATGGACAAGAAACAACGTATCCAAACTTTCTCCAGTGGCAGCAGCCATGCTATGACCTTGATGGCGGTGGACTTGGATAAAGCGGGAAAATCGAAAAAATGGATGGTGGAAAACAGTTGGGGCAGTGCCAGTGGATACAGAGGACACCTTATCATGACAGATAAGTGGTTTGATGAATATATGTTCCGTGTAGTGGCAGAAAAGAAATATGTTCCTGCCAAGGTACTGGATATTTTAAAACAGAAACCTATCCGTCTTCCGGCATGGGACCCGATGTTTGCTGACGAAGAATAAGCGTCATCTCTTTACATTGTATATAATTTAAGCGGACTGTACAGAAAAGAAAGACTGTACAGTCCGTTTTTTGTTCTAAGGCATTGTGTATGTCTGCCATTTTTACTTCTTTTTAACTTCTCTCTTGTAAAAAGAAACATAATAGGGAAAATAGGTTTGTTGCAGTGATGAGTTATTGTATAATGGGCTTGCAGAAAGGTGTTTCTTGCATATTTAGGTATAATAAAAAATGGGAATCTCTTCGTAAGAGAACCCCATTTTTGTGCAAATATAGCCCATATTTGCTTTAAACGCAATTTTTTGTTCTAGAAAAATAAGAAAAAGTTGCAAACAGGCGCATCTCGTTTATAAAAACAGCATACGACAAAACCAGTAAATATTCAATTATCAGAGATCTAACTTGACTTTGGGGTTCTCTTACGAAGAGAACCCCAAAATATAGAGGATATCTGATAGCAAATCTGTTCCTCTTTTTCAAATAAAGGTATGATAAAATGTAATGTTTTGATGGGAACAACGAATGATAATCAAGACATAACGAGCGAAGCGCCTAAGTTACTGCTCTGCAGTTCAATCGCTTCTGCTTCAGACCCGGGGTCAAATGCAGTAACCAAGCCACAGGCTGGAATAGGGAAAGAACACCCTGAACTCTCGTGGTACTATATGTATCTTTCCTATAAGGAACTGAAGCGTTATATTGCAGTCTTCAGTGGCAGAAAAGCAGTAAAGCTCCGTACTTCGGAAGGGATAACCGAGGAATGTTACTTCTGTTTCAAAGTATTTTCTTATACCGAGGCAGGTCATCGGAAACGTTTCGAACAGTGTGATTATACTAAACAAGAGTATGCTGCTCGCCGTGAATCCGCCAGAATCGTGAAGGAAGCCTTTTCCACCGGTTCTGCCTCACAACTCAATGCCCTGACAGATGAAAAGGAAGTACAAAGTAGCGGTTGGTTATTTGTGTGCGCTCCTTTGGAGCAACTTCAGCGCATCTTGTCTGCCATGCTCCCCCGCCAATATCTGGTAACGGACTACGTTACCCATCGTGCTGCGGTCATTCCCCAGTGTCAGATGGAGGAATTCATCTATCTATATGAATCCATGCCCTACAACATTGAACTGTTGAACCGTCCTTTGGAGGCTTATCTTCAGAAGAAGCAACGTATTCGCATTACCGGTGGTATTTTTCATGGTAAGGAGGGGTGCATTATGCGGCTGCATCGCAATACAAGGTTAGTGTTCGCTTTTGGAAATATGACGGTGGCTATCAGCTATCTTCATGCTTTTCCGTTCGAGAAAGTGGACTAGTTTTTATAAATCTATCTCTTATTTCAATAATAGAATATATACCAATTAGTATGAGTAAGAAAGAAGAACTGAAGCGACAAATACTTCAGTTGACACGTGAATATTATAACGAAGTTCATAAAACTTCAAAAGTGTTTGAGCCGGGCAAAAGCTTTGTTAATTATGGCGGCCGTTACTTCAATGATGAAGAAATGGTAAACCTCGTTGACTCGTCACTCGATTTCTGGCTCACTGCCGGTCCTTGGGCCCATAAGTTCGAAACCCGTCTGGCAAAATGGCTGGGGGTAAAACATTGTGCGCTTACCAACTCCGGTTCCAGTGCCAACCTATTGGCATTCTATACACTGACTTCCCCCAAATTAGGAGACAAGAGAATAAAGAAAGGTGATGAAGTAATCACAGTCGCTTGCGGCTTTCCTACCACGGTAACTCCTATTATACAATATGGTGCGGTTCCTGTTTTTGTGGATATCACGATTCCAGAGTACGATATTGACGTCACCCGGCTGGAAGAAGCCTTTTCAGACAAGACAAAGGCCGTAATGATCGCCCATTCATTGGGAAATCCTTTCAATCTTGAAGCAGTCAAAGCATTCTGTGACAAACACGGACTATGGCTGGTAGAAGACAATTGTGACGCCTTAGGATCTGAATATACCATTGACGGAGTGACGAAAAAGACAGGTACATGGGGACATATCGGAACCAGTTCGTTCTATCCTCCCCACCACATGACCATGGGCGAGGGCGGTGCAGTCTATACAGATGACGCCGAACTAGACAAGATAGTCCGTTCTTTCCGTGACTGGGGGCGCGACTGCTGGTGCATAGGCGGTGTGGATAATACATGCAAATGCCGTTTCACAGGCAAGTTTGGTGAACTGCCTGCAGGTTACGACCACAAATATGTATATAGCCATTTTGGCTTTAATCTGAAAGTGACGGATATGCAGGCGGCTATCGGTTGCGCCCAGCTTGAGAAACTGGATTATATCGTAGAAGCCCGTCGTCGCAATTTCAAGATACTGCGTGAAGGACTGGAGGGAACCGAAGGCCTGATACTTCCCGAACCGATAAAAAACTCCGATCCCAGTTGGTTTGGCTTCCTCATATCAGTAAAATCCGATGCCGGTTTTACCCGTAACCAGCTTAGTGAATATCTGGAAAGCAAGAAAATCCAGACCCGTAATCTCTTTGCCGGCAATCTGGTGAAACATCCTGCATTCGATGAGATGCGCTCTACCGGCAAAGGTTTCCGCATTGTCGGTGAATTGAAAAATACAGACTTTGTGATGACCAATACCTTCTGGATCGGTGTCTATCCGGGCATGACGGAAGAAATGCTGCAATACATGATCTCCACCATCAAGGAGTTTGTAGCTTCTCATAAGTAAAATTCAAAATAAACAAGACATGAAAGCGGTACTATTTGCCGGTGGTTTCGGTACACGTCTGAGCGAAGCCACCAATCTGATACCCAAACCGATGGTTGAAATCGGAGGAAAGCCCATCCTGTGGCATATCATGAAAACTTACAGCCACTACGGTATCAATGAATTCGTCATCTGCTGCGGCTACAAACAATATGTCATCAAAGAATATTTTGCCAACTATTTCCGTCATAATTGCGATATGACGGTAGATTTATCCAACAATACGGTGAATATACACGACAACCATTCGGAGAACTGGAAAGTCACCATGGTAGATACCGGGCTACATACCCAGACCGGAGGCCGCCTGAAACGCATACAGAAATATATCGGCAACGAGCGTTTTCTGCTGACCTACGGAGACGGCGTTTCCGATATCAATATAGCGGAAAGCATCAAAGCACATGAAGCCTCCGGTTGTGCCGTTTCACTGACAGCCTACAAGCCGGGTGGCAAGTTCGGAGCCCTGCAGATCGATCTGGAAAGTGACAAGGTCTTGTCCTTTCAGGAGAAACCGGACGGTGACCGCAACTGGATCAATGCCGGCTATTTCGTGTGCGAGCCGGAAGTGTTCGACTATATACCGGAAAATGATGACACGGTGATATTTGAGCGCAAGCCTCTGGAACAATTGGCAAAAGACGGTAAGATGCACGCCTACCGCCATACAGGATTCTGGAAGCCGATGGATACCCTGCGAGACAATACGGAACTGAATGAGATGTGGGACAAAGGAACTGCTCCTTGGAAAGTTTGGTGACAAAGTCGTGGATTGTTTGTATAATCAAAAATAAATAGCGTTATTTGCAGAAACAAAAGATACAGAATGGACAAGGAAAAGAACATAGCGGAAGAAATCAAGACCAAGGACGATATAAAAAAGTTCTTTCGGAGAATGATTGAAGACAAGCAGGCGGTTGCTGATTGTATCCGTGCGGGTCGTCCTTTGTCCGATTTGAAAGACCGGGGTATTAAAATAGCAAAGTTGACCGATGTCCTCAGCTAACTGCTGCCCGGCTGATGCTATATTCTTTAGTCCATATCAATGAGACATCTCCTTATGAAGTTTTTGCATACAAAGAAGACACCGTCTATTTCATAACAGATGACGGCAGTGAATATCTTGTCGGTTTCATTGAAGAAACAAATATAGGAATTCAGCGTGCCTATCAGTTGTTTATTATAAAAAAAAGAAACGGAATACATATCGGTACGGATGTGAAGATCGGGCGGACAGTTTCATCCATCGTTCATTCATTTTTTCGTAACCCTTCCAATATATTAGTTTATATTTGTGATACCAGTGACAAGCATCAGGCGGCTCGTGACCGGAAGTTTAAAATCTGGTTTAAACAGTATGCTTCCTTGGATGATCTGGTATTTGTCTCGGAAGTGATAGATGTGGAGGATGATTCTTATTTCGCTTCTATGATTCTTTCCAGACGAACAACTGATTTTAATCAAATACAGACAGCTTTCCATGATTATTTCCAAGATTTACGTTCTAAATTAGAATAATCATTTAACTATTTCTATTTATAAAAATCAACATGATAGACATTTTCCATGATTTCTATCGTGGAAAGCGTGTGCTTGTCACCGGTCATACCGGTTTCAAGGGCAGCTGGCTTTCCATCTGGCTGAATGAGCTGGGCACCGAAGTTATCGGTGTGGCCCAAGACCCTTTCACTGAACGTGACAATTATGTACTTTCCGGCATCGGGAAAAAGATCAAGGCGGACTTGCGTGCCGACATCCGTGACGGTGAACGTATGAAAGAAATCTTCCGTCAGTATCAGCCCGAGATTGTGTTCCATCTGGCAGCCCAGCCTTTGGTACGTTTGAGTTATGATATTCCTGTGGAAACCTATCAGACCAATGTGATGGGAACCATCAACATATTGGAAGCGATTCGCGCAACTGACAGTGTGAAAGTGGGTGTGATGATAACTACTGATAAGTGCTACGAGAACAGGGAACAGATCTGGGGATACCGGGAGAACGAACCGATGGGCGGATATGATCCCTATTCCAGCAGTAAAGGTGCGGCGGAAATAGCCATAGCCTCTTGGCGCAGAAGTTTTTTTAATCCCCGGGAATATGAAAAACACGGCAAGAGCATTGCCAGTGTAAGAGCCGGAAATGTGATAGGCGGTGGCGACTGGGCTTTGGACCGTATTATCCCCGATTGTATTAAGGCATTGGAAGCAGGCAAACCGATAGAAATCCGTAGTCCTAAAGCAATCCGCCCTTGGCAACATGTGCTTGAACCACTTAGTGGCTATATGCTTCTTGCGCAAAAGATGTGGGATGAACCTGTGAAGTATTGCGAAGGATGGAATTTCGGTCCGAGGGCTGAAAGCATCACTAATGTGTGGGATGTAGCCTCTATGGTGATAGAGAATTACGGAAGCGGTGAATTGAAAGACCTTTCTGCTCCGGATGCTTTGCATGAGGCAAAGTTGCTGATGTTGGATATCAGTAAGGCAAAATTTCAATTGGGTTGGGAACCTAGGATGAATATTGACGAGTGTATACAGCTGGTTGTAGACTGGTACAAACGTTATAAAGAAGAAGATGTGTATGGATTGTGTCTGGAAGAAATCAATAAATTCATCGGATAATGGAAAAAATATTTCTTATAGGTGGTAGTGGATTCATAGGAAAAAATCTGGTACGATGTCTGTCGCCTTATTATCAGATATCTATTTTCGACAAGTATATTGATCATGATTTTTTTGTAGATTATCCTTCTGTAAATGTATATCAACTTGACTTGGTAGCAGATAAAATACCATCGGAAATCATTGCTCCCGATTACATCATCAATCTGGCCTCTATAGTGACCGCCGAGCGTGATTTGTCCTTGTTTGATGAATTGATATCATCCAATCTGAAAGTTCTCCTGAACTTATATGAACGTTTTAAAGATACCTCTTCATTGAAACTCTTTATCCAGTTCGGCAGTTCAGAAGAATACGGTTCAATAAGTTCGCCATTCAAGGAAGAAAACCGGGAATATCCCAATTCTCCTTATGCTTTGGTAAAACAACTGACAACAAATACAGCCTTGATGCTCCATCGTAATTATGGCTTTCCGGCAATGGTCGTCCGTCCGGGCAATCTGTTCGGACCGGGACAAAATAAAAATAAGTTTATTCCTTATGTAATAGACAAGCTTCGGAAAGGGGAGTCTCTGAATGTTTCTCCTTGCGAACAGAAACGCGACTTTATTTATGTGGATGATTTTGCAGAGGATATTCATGGACTACTTAAGAATTATAAAAAGTGTGAGGGTGAAATTGTGAATGTGAGTAGTGGAAATAGTATATCATTAAAAACTATTATTGAGTTTTATAGAAATAAATTGAATTCCAATTCAGCAATCAATTATGGTGTGCTACCATATAGGGAAAATGAAGTTATGGATTTGCGCTGTTCTGTCGGGAAGTTATTTTCTATAATAAATCCTTACTGTTCGATGGAACAGGCTTTATTAAAAATGATAGAATGAGTCAAGTTTATATATTGGGAGCCGGAATATCGGGATTGGGTGCTGGTTATTCTTTACGTAAGCGAGGGATTTCTTCTGTGATATTAGAGAAGGATATTACTTATGGTGGATTATGCGGTAATTTTGAAATCAACGGTTTCCGCTTTGACCGGTTTGTACATTTCTCCTTCAGTAATAATGAAGAGGTAAACCGTCTGTTCTCTTTGTCTTCACCCAATATTATCCGGCATATTCCCAATCCATATAATATCTATAAGGGAAATTGGATAAAACATCCGGCGCAGAATAATCTATACGCATTGTCAGAGAAGGAAAAACATCAGATTATTGAGGATTTTAAGAAACGTCCCAAGAATGTAGATATAAATAGTATACACTCTTATGAAGAATGGTTACGTGTTCAATATGGGAATTATTTTGCTGAGCATTTCCCTATGGTTTATACTAGAAAGTATTGGATGTGCGAAGCTAATAATTTAGAAACAGGATGGGTAGGGAATAGATTGTACCAGCCTTCTTTGGAGGAAGTAATCCAAGGTTCCCTGACTCAGGAAACTCCGGTAACATACTATGCTAAAGAGATGCGCTATCCTGCTGAAGGGGGATTTAAGACTTTCCTTAATGTTCTGGTTGACGAAGCGAATATTAAATTCAATTCAGAGGTTGTGGAAATTAATACTGAGAAGAGGATGTTGCGTACAGTTTCTGGAGATTTATATCAGTATGACCGTTTGATTAGCAGCCTTCCACTTCCTGAAGTATTGAATATGTTGCAAGAACTGCCTGAAGAGGTGAGAAGTGCCGGAAATCAATTGAAGTGTACTTGCGGCTATCAGATATCGGTAGGACTGAAAACAAAGAATATCCCTCCTTATTTATGGTGGTACATCTATGATGAAGATATTCTTCCTGCCCGTGTCTATTCACCTTCCTTGAAGTCACCCGATAACGCTCCCGGAGGTTGTTCCTCGCTTCAGATGGAAGTGTATTGTAACCGTAATGAATACATGCAAGAAGAACTGTTGGCGCGTTCAGTGGGAAAACTTGTTTCTTTACACATTTTAAAAGAAGAAGATATCCTTTTTACTGATATCCGTTTCGAACCATACGCCAATGTCATTTTTGATCATAATATTTATGAAGCCCGTAAGACTGTTCGTGACTACCTTTCTTTCCTTGGAATTGAAACGATTGGAAGATTCGGGGAATGGGAATATCTGTGGAGCGACCAGAGTTTGCTGAGTGGATTAGATTTGATGACATAGTTGTATTTGCTTTATGACTTCATTAAGAAAAAACATATTTTGGAATTCTGTACGGGTAGGAAGCAATTTGGTCTTTCCTTTGGTTACTTTCCCTTATGTGTCCCGTGTTTTAGGACCAGATACAATTGGACTGTTTAATTATGTCACAGCTATTGCAGCCTATTTTACATTATTTGCTTCGTTGGGTTTTCCTATATATGGAGTACGTGAAATAGCAAACGTAAAGGATGACCCCAAACAATTTGGAAATATTGTAGATGCCATATTTACTGCTAATGTAATAGCAACTTTTATTGTTTATATAGTATATTCTTTGGTGTCATTATTGATTGGTGGGGAATATTTGTTACTGTATTTTATCATAGGACTGTCTGTATTGATGAGCTGTATCAGCTTTGATTGGTTTTACCAAGGCATAGAAGATTTTAAGTATATTACAGTCCGAAGTCTGATAATAAAAGTTGTTTCAATAGTTGGGCTTTTTATTTTTGTTCATGACAAGTCTGATTTACAGGCTTATGCGATACTTTCAATTGTAGGAACTTGTGGTAATAATATATTAAATCTGATCCGGATTAATAAATATGTAAAGCTTCGCTTTTCTTTAGTTGATTGTTGGAAACATACTAGGGGAGCTTCGACTTTATTTCTAGGTACTATAGCTGTCAGTCTTTATACTAATTTAAATAGTATTATGGTAGGTGCTTTGGGAACAATGGAAGCTGTAGGATTTTTTACAACAGGCAATAAAATTGTGGGTCTGGTAATGACTATTATTACAGCGGTGACTTCTACAATTATTCCGAGAATGTCTTATTTAGTAGGTAGCGGTAAGGAAGAGGAAGCTGTTTTATTGCAAAAGAAAACCATTAACTTGTTAAATTATATAGCGTTACCTATGATAGCAGGTTTAGTAATTTTGGCAAAACCGATTATATTGGTATTTAGCGGTAAAGAATTTCTGCCTTCTGTTATAGTTCTGCAAATATTGTCATTTTTGCTTATCATCATTCCCTGGTCGTCATTTTTAGGCTTGCAGATACTTTATCCTATAAGAAAAGAAAAGTATGGTAATTATGCAGTTGTTACTGGAGCATTAGTAAATCTAGTGTTGAATTTCATTTTAATCCCCCGATATTCTTATATCGGGGTAGCTATTTCGGTGGTATGTGCTGAAATGGTGATTACTTTGGTACATTATATTTTTGCAATGAGGTATATGAAATTAAAATTCCATGACTTTATTCCTATCAAATCCATTATTTCAACTCTAGTAATGGCTCTAGTGGTCTATAAGGGCTTTTCTTATAGTGATCATATTGTTTGTGTTGTAGCTTGGAGTATGGTAGGTGCCTTGGTTTATGTGGGTGCTTTACTGCTAATGAGAGATAAGTTTATGAAAGAAATGATTTTCAAAATAATATACCGATGAGAAATATATTAGAAATAAAAGATAATTTTTCCCTCTATAAAGGGATCAAGAGCAGTCTGTTATGGGGTAATTCTAATTATTGTAAGAGTCCTAAAGTATCTATCATCATGCCGGTGTTTAACCATCCTGATTATTTTCGGAAATCATTGAGTTCAGCAATCAATCAAGACTATGCAGGTGATTATGAAATTATAGTGGTTGATAATAATGATCAGACTGATGGACCGACTAGTAACCAATTGATTGTAGAAGAATTTAAAAGTTCTAAAGTCTTGTATTACAAGAATGAAAAAAATATAGGAATGTTAGGTAATTGGAATAGGGGTATTGAATTGGCAAGAGCACCTTTTGTGACTTATTGCCATGATGATGATATGTTGTTACCAAGTGCATTATCTAGATTGATGGAGCTTCAAAAAGAAACAGGTGATAAGGCTATATTTTCAGCATTTAACAAAATGGATGATAGAGAAACTATATTTTCCTTAAGCGAATATTTTTCTAAGCGTAAATTGGGAATCTTAGTTTCATGTGACTGTTATCCTTATACTTTATTTAATCAGTTTATTGGTTCTGCGGGATTTGGCGTGGGATGTTTGTTTTCTAAAAAATGCCTATTGGAAATAGGTGGATATGATCCTGAATTTTATCCAGCGTCAGATTATGCCATGCAGGCCCACTATACATTCCGTTATGGTAGTGTCTATAATTGTATTCCTACATTCAACTATCGTGTAGCGGAAAATGAGTCGCTAACAGTTTACGATAAGTTTGCAGAGGTGGATCGACATTTTAGAAACTGCATGAAGAAACACATAGGTCTTCCCAATTTTGTTCTAAATAGGATTATAAAGGCAAACTATAATATCTCCAAAATTAATTTTGCCATTATTTGGGGAAAAGAGAATATTTCGCTGCATGAAAATGTTAGATTTGGTGACAAATTGATAATGTACATTGTATATAAACTAGCGTTATTTAGAAGATATAAATTAATTTGTAAATAGAGAAATTATTTAGGAACAAAATTTAGATTTTAAAATAAATGATTTTATGGATAAAATATTGACTGTCGTTATACCTACCTACAATATGGAGTCTTATTTGGAAAAATGTTTAGAGTCCGTATTAGTTGAGCAGATCATAGGACTCATAGAGGTTATGATTGTGAATGATGGTAGTAAGGATTCTTCTTTGTCAATCGCTAAAAGATACCAAAATAGATATCCAGGTTCTATTGTTGTTGTAGATAAGAAGAATGGGAATTATGGTTCTTGCCTTAATTTAGCTTTTAATCTTGCAAAGGGAAAATATATTCGTACTTTAGATGCTGATGATTGTTTTGATAGTACCGAGTTTATCAAGTTTATAGAAAAATTGCGCTTTTTACCTAATGATGTAGATCTAATATTGACTAATTTTGTTATAAATATGATTGGTACAGGTAAAAGTAAGCTGATTAAGCAGAAAGGGAATTTTGGGAAAATTTATAGTCACATTATTGATTTCGAGAAAAATGGAATACTTTATAATATTCATGCGGCAACTTATCGGACTTCAATCTTACGTGACAACCATATAAAATTATCAGAGGGAATAAGTTATACAGATATTGAATTATTAGTTTATTCATTATTTTATTGTAAAAACTTTGTGTTATTTGATATATCTTTGTATAAATATACTATTGGAAGGCAAGAACAAAGTGTGTCTATGTCTTCTTATCTCAAAAATATAGATCATATATCTATAATTTTACATCGTGTCGTTAATAACTATAATAGTTATTTGTCTAAATTGCCGACTGTATATAAAAATCAAATTGATGCTCTTTTTCCTCTTATAGACATTTTTTCTCGTTTAATTATAATAGATAAAAGAATCAAACGTAGCGAAAGTAATCTATATGTTAGGTTACTTGAGTCTATTATGGAAAAAGATTCATATTTGTCAGAGAAGATGTTTAAATTAAGAAAAAATTCTATTTCATATTTTAAATTATGGTATAATAGTAATAAATCTGCAAATGAGAGCTTTCTGAATTTTATTTTTCTTTTTATATCTCATATGACAAAGATTAAAGCACGCCTTTTTATGTAATAAATTAATTTATAGTGTGATTATAGATCTGTACATTTATTTTTTCTATTTATAATAATGCTTATATCTTTTTGGATTGCTTTCTTGGCTATTGCATTGGTATTGGGAGTCTATAGGACAAGCTTTTGTTATTGTGCATTGATTATATCTCGTATATTAATTCCTGAATGTGTACGTCTTACCCCAATAATAGATATAAGTTTGAATACGGGAATTATTTGTATTCTTATTGTGTTAATCATACGGGATTTATTTTTGAAGCGAGTAGTATTACAGAATGCTTTGAGTGATTTCTATGTAAAAAGACTATTGATTGTCCTTCTATGTTTTGGATTTGTTTTATTTCTTTCATGTTATGACAATTTATCTTTTCAAATAAAAATGCTAAACCAATTTGCTGTAGCTGAAGTGCTCCCTGCTATTTTAATGGTTGTTTCATTGAGAAATGAAAAAGATTTTAAAATAATACTATGGACATTTTTTGTGTCTACATTGATTTGTTGTGTTTATGCCATATATACATTAATAATAGATAGAAATCCTTATGTTGGCGTTATTAATCTATTATATTCTAAGCGAGATTTTGTCTTGACTTTAGGAGAGGAATTGGATTATTCTCGTGGCTTTGCTGGTACTTCTTCCACTTTTGAATTTGCTAATGGATTTGGTTATTTTATTCCTGTAACATTCAGTTTGATGTTTTTTTTCTATCAGATAAAAAAAACAATGTTAAAGTTGATACTACTTTTATTGTTGTCTATATGTGTCATTATTTGTACGAAAAGGTCTGCCATTGTTGCTTATGTCGTTTTTTGGATAATTTATTGGCTTTATAGTTCAAGAAAACAAAAGAAGAAAATTTTACTTTTTTTTGTTTCTATGATTTTTGTTGCAATCTTCCTAATATATAGTATTCCACAATTAAGTAGCGTTCAAGGCTTGTTGGAGAGTTCTATTTTTTTTTGGAATGATGATATGAAAATAAAGAATGATATTCATGGCTCTTCGTTTAGCATGAGAGTTGAACAGGTATTATACCCATTCGTTTTAGTAGCTGATAATTTTTTATTTGGAAAAGGTTTTGGATGGCATACGTATTATTTATCAGAACATGAACTCCATCCAGTTTTACAAGGATTTGAATCAATAATAACTGTTGCAATCTCTGATGGTGGCTTTTGTGGACTTATATTATGGTCTTATTTATTCTATATATCATATAAATATAGCTCATTAAAAGATAAGAAGAAAAAATATTATAAGATTTTTACTTTTGTGCAATTAACAATAGCTATAGCTACGGGATTCAGTTATTTCTTTTTTTATGGAATGTATATTGTTTTATTAAATAGATTTTATTTGCTAAGAGATAAAGGACAATGAAAGTAAGTATAGTGACAGTTGTGTTTAATAGTGTGTCTGTAATTGAAGAGACTATATTGAGTGTTATATATCAGAAGAATGCAAGTCTTGAATACATTGTAATTGATGGCAACAGTACTGATGGAACTCAAAACATTATATCTAAATATATACACCATATTAATGTTTTTATTAGTGAACCTGATAAAGGAATTTTTGATGCAATGAATAAGTCTTTGAAATATGTAACAGGTGAATATGTGATATTTTTAAATGCTGGCGATAAATTTGTAAATAATCATGTCTTAAGTGATGTTTTTCAAAATTATAATTTTGATGATGAATTAATTTACGGTGATACATATTTTGAAAATGAATTAGGATTTATTCTTCAAAAATCTAATGCTATTTATGTCCATAATCCAACAAAAAAAGATTTGATATTTAAATCACAAGGATTTTGCCATCAATCACTTTTCACAAAAGCTTCTAGATTGAAAGAAATTTTGTTTAATTTAGACTATCCTATTGGTGCAGATTATGATACAACAGCGAGAATTTATTTTACAGGTAATCGTAAAATACGATATGTGAAGCAGGCTATATCTGTGTTCGATGATCGTTTTGGAGGAGCTTCACATAATAAAATAGGTGTGGTGTTAGACGAGAGATATATAATGTTTGATTACAAAAACCGCTATGACTTTTTGTTGAGAAAATATTTGTATATATATAAATTATATATTAAAAATATTCTGCACTATCTGTTTCCTAATATGGTGAAAAAATATCGACAAAGAAAATATATAAATAAATTACCTGAATAATATGCCTTTAGTATCTATTATAATGCCTGTTTATAATACAGGAAATGTATTACATTCTACAATTAAAAGTGTTTTAATGCAAACATTTACGGATTTCGAACTTCTTTTGATAGATGACGGTTCTCAAGACGGTAGTTCTGAAATATGTGATTATTATGCTCAAAAGGATCCAAGGGTATTAGTATTTCATAAAATAAATGGAGGGATATGTGATGCTAGAAATTATGGCATAACAAGGACATGTGGAAAATATATTGCCTTTTGTGATCATGATGATGAATATCTTCCTTTTTTATTAGAAAAATCAATAGAGATATTTGAGAAAACAGATAGTGACTTACTGCATTATCGATATAGAAATTATTCGGATTTACAGAAAGATTGTATATTTGAATTGCCTATATTAAATAAAGATATATGGAATATAACGAATCTTTCTATTTTGCATAATAAATTAGAGTATCTGCATTATTTTTCAACGGTGTGGTCTATTATATATAAAGCTGATTTAATTAAAAGTAATAAAATTAGATTTAATACAAAATTAAAACATGGCGGTGAGGATCTTGAATTTAATTTAATGGTAATGAAATATGCATCAAGGATGATTGTTATTCCTGATATTCTATATATTCATAGAATTCGTGAATCTTTGTCAACATCAGCAAAATATTATGAGGATTTACTCTTTTATTATCACATTTCCCAAAAGTTAGATAATGATATTATTACCCAAAAAGGTATTAATTGTAAAGATGAATATTATACTCTTAATTTAACTCATCGTTTAATAAGTTTTATTTCTCTAGCGTCTATTGTAGGAAAACAATATAAAGAGATAAGGTATGGATTTGTGATATTCGAAGATTTGGACTTATCTACTACTATTGTGAAAAAGTACAATTGGATTAATCCACGAATAACATTGATTTATATATTATTCAAATTTAAATTATATCTATTATTATACATTCTTTTTAAATATAGAAATAGGAAACGAAGAAAAAAGCATAAACGATATAATTCTTGATGGGCGAAATAATGATATTTTAATTTGATGTTAAATTAATGTTGTGCAATTTACTTAAAAAACTTTATTGAATGATTTGTCTTTATTATGGACCAATAACTTCAAAAGGACAGTTAAGCATTGGTGGTTATGAAGCTGCTAATAGAAAGAATATAGACAAGTTAAGGAGTTTAGGAATTCAGGTAAAAGAATATCCTAATCCTGTTATTAATAAAAAACTTGGTTGTTTTGGAAAAATAGTTTATATAAAACTTTTAAGCTCAGCTATGAACTTACTAAAGTATAAAAAGCGGAGTGATGTAGTTGTACATATAACGCCACTATATAACTATCTTCTTTTTCCATCAGTGTTTACTATTTGGCTGGCTAAACTTTGCAGGTTGCCAAGTGTCTTGGATTTACGTGCAGGTTCTTTTATTTACTATTATGAGCATAAGGGATATTGGTATAAGAAACTGGTAAAAAGTATTCTTAATAATTCTACAATTATAACTGTAGAAGGAACTCCTTATTTAAAGCAAATACCGATGTTAACTGGTATAGACAAAGAAATGGTTTATTTTCCTAACATTGCCTGCAATATTAAATTAAAATATGCTCCACGTAAAGGAAATACGGTAAACATATTCTATTTTGGACGTATTACAAGTACAAAAGGACTTGATGTTGTTATTGATGCAATCAAGGAGCTGGATGAAAAATTTGTGCTGTATTTAGCGGGGAAAATAGCTGGTGATATAAATGCAGATGAGTTAAAGCATGAAAGAATTATTTATTTAGGAATATTGTCTGCAGAACAGTTGAAAGAGCAAATGCAAAATATGCATTTTTTTATATTCCCAACAAGGCATAGAGGAGAAGGACAAAGTAATTCTCTTATTGAAGCTATGGCTAATGGATTAATTCCTATAGTAAGTGAACAGGGATTTAATAGAGAAGTGGTTGGGGATTGTGGAGTTATAATGCCACATACTTCAAAAGGGAAGGATTATGCAAATGTAATTAGGGAATTGTCGAAAAAAGATATAGTTGAGATGGCAAAGAAATGTCAGCAACATATTCATTCCTGTCATAATATAGATATTGAGATTCCTAAGTTAGTTGAACTTTATAATAGAATTTTATGTCATTGATTTTTTGTGGAGACTTAACACTTCCTTTTGGAATAAATATAGATATAGAAGATATAAAACCGTTATTTGCAAATCATGAAGCTATTGCTAATTTAGAAGGTAGTATCCAATTTGATGAAAAGAGGTTGAGGTCTTACAAATGGAATGATAAATTTTCGCTTTATAGCTGTCCAAAAGTTATTGATATAATTCATGCGTTGAATATCCGCTACGTTTCTCTTTGTAATAATCATGTTTTAGATTATAAACATCCTATTGAAGAAACAGAGGCATATCTAAAATCTAGAAACATATGTCCTTTTGGATTGAAAAATCATGATGTCCTAGTTGCGAATCTTAATGGTGTTCCTTTGTATATTGTAACATTTGCAACATTTGCTACAGAACATAGTCTTCATTTATTTAATCCGGATTATGTGATTAAAGATATTCAAACTTTGAAAAAGAGAGATTCTAATTGCTTGATTGCTGTTTATCCACATTGGGGAATTGAAAAGTTTCGTTATCCTGAGCCGGCCGATCGTAATCTTGCACACAGAATAATAGATGCAGGGGCAGATATTATAGTGGGGCATCATCCACATATTATTCAGCCTATAGAGATATATAAGGGAAAGTATATTATATATAGTATTGGGAATTTTATTCTTCCACAAACAGTATATCCAGATAAGAAATTGATTTTTAAGGATTCATACATTCAGTATGAGCTAATAATTGAATGGGATGGAGTGGAAGTGAAAATACATACATTACACTATGATTATTGTAATAATAAGTTGATGATAAATTATGATTTCCCGATGCGAAAATTATTTCATTTGTTTCAACAGCAAATGCAAAGGTCGGAGTATAAGAAAATATTTTTATCTCACTCTAGTTTTGTAGATATTATTTTTAGAATGAGATTTTGGGATAGCTATATAGGAGAAGTGGTGAGCTTTATTTCACGGAAAATATTTAGAATAATAAGAAAAATAATAATTTTTGTAGGACTTCATAAACCATATAATTGCTAAAATTAATTTTTAATAAATGAATAAATATTTAAAGGAGTCAATAAAATATTTGCTAAGATCTTATCCTGTTATTTACCCTTATGTAAAAGAGGTTGAGCGGATGTATAATATGTCACATGATGAACTACAGGGAAGAAATGAAAGGGTATTCTTAAAAATTTTCCGCAAAGCATATACAAAGTCTTCTTTTTATCATAAACTTTATACTGAAGCAGGTGTAAAATTAGAAGATATAAAATGCTTAGGTGATATAAGCAAGTTGCCAATTGTTACTAAAGATATGATTCTTCATCAGTCTGATACTTTGCTTACCACATCTAAGTGGAAATTATTAAAAAATAGGACAAGTGGGACTACTGGAACCCCTTTGACCGTGTTTGAGGACTGGAAGTCAATTTGGAGAGAGCAAGCTTATTTCTATTGCTATAGGAAACGTTGTGGATATACCTATGGACAACCATTGGTATCTTTACGTGGAAATTTAGGAAAGAAAGATACTATGATGTATGTACATATATCAAATACTCTCTATCTTTCAAGCTATAATATAAATGAACAAACTGTTTGGGCGTATTATAAAGGGATTGAAAAGAGGAGTCCTCGGGCAATTGAAGGATATCCAAGTTCCTTATATAATTTGGCCTTATTGCTAAAGGATAAAGGATTATATTGTAATATTCCTGTGTGTTTTACATCTTCGGAGAACTTGTTGGATTTTCAAAGACAATTGATAGAGGAACGGTTTCATACTAAAATATTTGACCATTATGGGACTACAGAAAGGACAATAAGAATTAGTGAATCAATAAAACATGATGGCTATTTTGAGGATCCAGGCTATTCTATCAATGAATATCTGAAAGATCGGGTTATATCAACATCGTTAATAAATTCAGCTTTTCCTTTGATACGTTACCAATCGAGTGATGTTGTAATATTGAAAGAGAATACGAAGGATGAACGTGTTTCTATTGATAGGATACAAGGGAGAAGTGGTAATTGCATAAAAGGTAAGGACGGTTCGATATATAATAATGCTGCTTTGACTTTTATTTTAACCTATAGCCATAATATTCGTTATGCACAATTCATTCAAAAGAAAAATGGAAAGGTTTTGCTTAATATTGTTCCAGAAGCTGTTTTTTCTTCTCAAAATTTGGATGAGTTAAAGCAAATGATTGATTTAAAGATTGGTTTGTCTAATCTGGAACTTGAGATTAACTTGATTAAAGAACAGGATTTAATTTATACTACCCGTAACAAATACAGTTATATCATATCGGAATAAAAGTGTAACTGCAAGAAATAATTTTTATCATGAATATTAGTATTTTCGGTCTCGGCTACGTAGGATGCGTAGGCGCAGCTTGTTGTGCAAAATTGGGTCACCATGTAATAGGAGTGGATGTGTCAGAAAACAAAGTGAACCTGATAAAATCCGGTCATCCTACCATCATAGAGAAAGACATTGAAGAACTGTGCGCAGAAGGGCATAAAAACGGGCGTTTGACAGCCACTCTAGATGTCCATGAGGCAGTCCATCATTCGGAAATCTCTTTTATAGCGGTGGGAACTCCCAGTTCCAAGGAAGGGCATCTGAACCTTAGCTATATTTACGGAGTGGCAAGACAAATAGGAGAAGCTATAAAAACGAAGGAAACCTATCATATCATTGCCATTCGTAGTACGGTATTGCCCGGAACCAATAAAAAAGTAGGTGAGATCATAGAAGAGGCATCCGGCAAGCAGCGTGGCAAGGCATTTACTGTGGTATCCAATCCGGAATTCCTTCGTGAAGGAACCTCTGTACATGATTATTTGAACCCTCCTTTGACTTTGATTGGTACAGATTGCGAGTATGCCGAGCAAAAATTCCGTGAACTGTATAAAGATATAAATGCAGAATTCGTATGTACTGATATCAAAGTCGCGGAAATGATGAAATATGTCAATAATACATATCATGCCTTGAAGATTGTTTTCGGTAATGAAGTGGGCAATATCTGCAAGGGACTGGATATTGATAGCCATAAGGTGATGGAAATTTTTTGTAAGGATCGTGAACTGAACATATCACCCTATTATTTTAAACCCGGGTTTGCATACGGCGGCTCTTGTCTGCCCAAGGATTCCAAGGCTCTTCGTACCTTGGCACGTGATTTATATATTGATGTTCCAGTCATTAACAGCATAGAGAATTCCAATGAGATTCAAAAAAAGAATGCTGTTTCTGTCATAATGGGGAAAGGAAAGCGGAATGTGGGTGTTCTAGGCTTGAGCTTTAAAGCGGGAACGGATGATTTACGTTGCAGTCCGATAGTGGATGTCGTGGAAACTCTGCTGGGCAAAGGGTTCAATATCCGCATTTATGACAAAAATGTGAAAATTTCGGAACTGACAGGAACGAATAAGGATTTCATAATGGCGAAGATTCCTCATTTACAACATTTTGTTACAGATAACCTTCAGTCCGTGATTGAGGGGAGCGATGTGCTGGTGGTTACTAATAAAGAAAAAGAGTTTGCAGATATTTTGCAAAACTATCCGGGTAAAATCATCATTGATCTGGTACGGGCTTGGAAAGACGTGGATTATGCCGGTGTTTATGAAGGATTGTCCTGGGGAAATATTAATGCGAATACCGCAGCGCAGTATCAGAAAATAGAGAAAGACATCAAAGGAACGGAATTTTAACAACTCATGGAACAGAGGAAAGTACTGATTATAGTGGAGAATCTACCTGTACCGTTTGACACACGGGTATGGCAAGAAGCTACCACATTAGTGGAGAATGGATACGGTGTGAGTGTCATTTGCCCTAAAGGCAAAGGTTATGACAAGGATTATGAATATCTGCAAGGCGTGCATATCTATCGCCATCAATTACCACGGGAAGGAAATGGCGCATGGGGATATGCCCGTGAGTATTATTGTGCCTTGCGCGATGAATATCACCTGGCCAAGAAAATATTTAAGGAACGAGGCTTCCATGTGATTCACGGATGCAATCCGCCAGATGATATTTATTTGGTGGCCAAGCCTTTTAAAAAACATGGAGTGGATTATGTTTTTGACCATCATGATATTTGTCCGGAGTTGTATGAGGCTAAGTTTGGTAAGAAAAGCGGCCTGCTTTATAAGAGCCAGTTGTGGTTGGAACGTAATACCTATAAACACTGTACTTTTGCTTTTGTCACCAATGAGAGTTATAAGAAGATAGCCATAGAACGTGGAGGAATGAAAACGGAAGACGTATATGTCTTACGCAGTGGTCCCAAACTGGAGCGTTTGAAGATAACTCCGGCAAAACCGGAAATCAAGCGTGGTCGTAAATATATGGTAGGTTATTTGGGAGTTATCGGCCAGCAGGAAGGAATTGAATATTTACTAAAAGCGGCTTCCCATATAAAGAATGATTGGGGGCGTGATGATGTATTTTGGGGCATTGTGGGCGGTGGTCCGCATCTGGAGCAGTTGAAACAGCTTTGTCATGATATGGGTTTGGATGATATTGTAGAATTTACAGGCCGAGTGAGTGATGAAAAGCTGCTTGATTATCTGAATACGGCAGATGTTTGTGTCAATTCGGATGAATACAATGAAATGAACGATAAGAGCACCATGAATAAGATCTTGGAATATATGGCACTCGGAAAGCCCATTGTCCAATTCGATCTTACCGAAGGACGTCACTCCGCCCAGGCGGCTTCACTTTATGCGGAACCTAACAATGCGGCAGATATGGCAAAGAAGATTATAGAGTTACTGGAAGACCCCGACAAACGTAAACGGATGTCTGAGTATGGTCGTAGCCGCATAATCAATGAACTGAGTTGGGAACATACTTCAAAAGCCCTGCTTGAAGGGTATGATAGATATTTCAAGAAAAGAGGTTTATAGGAACTGCCTCAATTATAGTCTTCATGAAAAAAATCTCCTGGTATTATAATCGTCTGCGGGCAATGAATGCCAAAGAAATACTTTGGCGGTTGGAACAAAAGAAAAGCCAGCATCGGGAAAAGGTACGTTTCGCCAATAGCGATATGGATATAACTTCAAGCCTGTTCTATGAAGAAATATCGCATCTGTCATTTGACGCCGGTCGTCTGGGACTGAATTTTAAAAACAAGAAGTTCGGTGTACGGACGGATATTCACCTGTTGGGGGGATATGATTATGGAATTTATAAACAGGACTGGCATGCCGGATTCCAGACAGGCAATAAATGGTCAAGGAAATTCAGTTATAGTTTGCCATATAAACAATGTGATCATATCGGGGACGCGCGTACTAATTGGGAGTTGAACCGTCATTTTCAGTTTGCTTTACTGGCAAAGAATTTTTATGCTACAAGCGATTTGAAGTATTATAGGGAATTGCAAGCTCTTTTTGACAGTTGGAGAAGGGAGAACCCTTTTTTAAAAGGTATATCCTGGACCAGTGTGATGGAAGTGGCCATACGGGCGATAAACTGGATGTACACGCTTGCTTTTCTTTCCCAAAGTAAGAATGTGGATAAGGACTTTAAAATCAGACTTTCCGTTGGAATCCGTAATATGATAGGCTATGTTTCACAACATTACTCCCGTTTTTCATCGGCCAACAACCATTTGTTGGTGGAAGCGACAGCTATCGGGCTTGCAGGACTGGCTTTCCATTGTGAGAAATGGAAAACATTGGGAATTTCCATCCTTACGGAAGAATTATTGAAACAGAATTACACGGATGGAGTGAACAAAGAGTTATCATTGCATTACCAGATGTTCGGTATGGAAGCTTATGCGCTGATGATACACTCCATGCAGACCTGTAATTGCAATGTACCGGAAATTTGGCTTCAGATGCTTGAGAAAATGACAGAATATGTAGGATGTTCATCATGGAGAGGGAATGTTGCAATGGAATTTGGTGATGATGATGAAGGCAAAATTCTGGATTTGCAGGGAGGAGAAATCAATCACTTGCAATATATAATGCAATTATGTTCTTTGGTATTGAAAATTCCCTATCAATATACTTTTCAACATCCGGTTAATGAAACGGTCTGCTGGCTGTTTACCGATGAAGAGATAGGTGACATGAAGAGAATGGCACCTTTGCCGGTATCAGATGCTTGTTGTTTTAAAGAAGGGGGGAATACATTCCTTCGTGATGGGCAAGACCGTGTATTAATCGGTATTGATCATGCCGCTTTGGGCTTTGGAAGTATAGCGGCCCATGGACATGCGGATGCCTTAAGTTTTCAGATGATGGTGGATGGAAAGATGCTGTTTGCAGATCCCGGGACGTATATTTATCATTGTGATTTACCTTCCCGGAATTTGTTTCGCGAAACGGAGATGCATAATACATTATGTATAGATGGCAGAAACCAAAGTGAGATGCTAGGTGCTTTCCTTTGGGGAAGAAAGGCAAAGTGTACATTGGAAAACTATTCTGTTGATAATAATATTGTAAGGCTTGAAGCGTCCCATGATGGATATGCACCTATCCGGCATCGGCGTGTGTTTGAATGGGAACATTCCAATTTAAAATTGCGGATAAAGGATGGGATAACTAAAGCGGTACCTTGGTGTGCTACTTTGCTGTTGGGACCAGACTGTGAGGCATATATAGATAGGAATACGATACAAATACATATGGGAGAAAACAGTTGTTGTGTAAATATAAACACACCGATCGGCTTAGTCGGGATAGAAGATGTCTGGCTTTCGCCTTGTTATGGAAAAAAGATGAAAACAAAAGCTATCAAAATAAGGGGGAATTCAAAGACGTTAGAAGTGGAACTGCATTTATTCCTGAAGGATTTGTAATGATGTTTATTCTTGAATTTGAAAATGTGGTAGTTACAATGAAAAGTTGTAATAATACTAAGAAAAGACGATGGAAATGTAATGCACTCCTGATTCTATTTCTATTGTGCGGATGTTTACATATACATGCACAGGCTTTAAGGGGAACCACAGGATTATTGCATGCACCGACAGCTGATATGGAGAAGGATAAAACATTCAAATTTGGTGGTAATGTACTTGATATAACTCCACTTCGGTATGAGGATTTTGATGTGAGATATACATTTAATTATTATCTGAATATCACAATCTTCCCATGGCTGGAGGTGGGATATACCTGTACATTGAATTATGCCAATGAAGGGTCTACTTATTTCCCGGAAAAAGTTTGGGGGAAATATTCAAATCAAGACCGTTCCTTTTATGGGCGGTTACGGGTATGGAAAGAAGGGTGGTGGAAAGGCTGGACACCGCAGATCGTTGTAGGGTTGGATGATCCAGGAACACATGAAGCATCGGGAGGGGGAGGGATAGCCTCACGGAATGAATCAGGCGGTAATGCTTTTTTTATGCGTTATTATATAGCGATGACAAAGCATATTGATTTTGCTGGTATTGGAAATTTGGGGACTCATGTATCTTATGTCATCGACCGGCCGGCTAATTATCCTCAGGCAAAGGGTATAGCCATAGGTGCAAATTTTAAGATACATACATTAGGAGAATCTTGGGGAAACAAATTGTTGAACGGTTTTAATCTGATGGCCGAATATGACGCCCGCACAGTGAATATCGGGGCACATTACCAGCTTTGGAAAGACCATATCAATCTGATTGCCGAATTGAACAATGGGAAATACTTCTCCGGAGGCATTTATTTCAAGATTCATCTGAAATGATAAAAAAGAGGCTCCTATTAGAAATTTCCGGTTAGATTTTGTTCCTTTGTAGTACAATCAAAAAACGATGAATCATGGAACAGCAGCAGTTGAAGAGATGCCCGATAGGGGTACAGACTTTTGAGAAAGTCATAGAGGGGAACTACCTTTATATAGATAAGACGGAATACATTTACCGTATGGCACACGGTGCTTCCAATTATTATTTCCTGAGCCGTCCCCGCCGGTTCGGTAAGTCGTTGCTGGTTTCCACGCTGCATAGTTATTTTGCCGGGAAGAAGGAACTCTTCAAAGGGTTTGCCATCGAAAAGCTGGAAACCGAATGGACGGAATATCCGGTGCTGCACTTTGACATGAGTCTGGCCAAGCATGTGGACAAGGAAACATTGGAAAGCATGCTGGATGTGCAGCTCTTTGAACATGAGAAATATACGGAAAGCCGGAAAGGGCGGTTACTCTTAATGACAGGATGAAGACACTCATCATGCGTGCCTGCGAACAGACCGGCCGCCAGGTGGTAGTCCTCATCGACGAGTATGATGCGCCCTTGCTGGATGTGATGCACGAGGAGGAGAATCTCCCCGTACTTCGTAATGTGATACGTAATTTTTACAGTCCGCTGAAGGCATGCGACCCTTATCTGCGCTTTGTGTTCCTGACCGGCATCACCAAGTTTTCCCAGCTCAGCATCTTCAGCGAGTTGAACAATATCTCGAATGTCAGTATGGACGAGCCTTACGCTGCCGTTTGCGGCATTACGGAGGAGGAGATGCTGGAACGGATGTCAGGACACATTGAATGTCTGGCAGGTGCGCTGGAGATGACGTGTGAGGAAACCAGACTGAAATTGAAAGAGAAATATGACGGTTATCATTTCATTTGGCCTTCGCCTGATATTTATAATCCGTTCAGCCTACTGAATGCCTTGGAAAGAAAAAAGATAGACAACTATTGGTTTGGCAGTGGTACGCCCACTTATCTGGTAGAGATGCTGCGTAAGTTCCACGTCCTTCCTTCCGAGGTGGGGCACAGCATGCAAGCCATGGCTTCTGATTTTGATGCGCCTACGGAGAAAATGGAGAGCATCGTGCCTCTGCTCTATCAGAGCGGATACCTCACTATAAAGGGATATGATGAAGAATTTGGAATGTACCGTTTAGGTTTTCCGAACCGGGAAGTGGAAGAGGGGGTTGTACGTTTCCTGCTCCCTTTTTACGCGAACGTAAATAAGGTGGAATCTCCCTTTGAGATTCAGAAGTTTGTCCGTGAGGTGCGTTCCGGTGATTATGACTCCTTCTTCCTCCGTCTGCAAAGTTTCTTTGCGGATACTACCTACGAAGCGATCCGCGAACAGGAACTACATTACGAGAATGTGCTTTTCATCGTATTCAAGCTTGTCGGCTTCTATACCCAAGTGGAATATCATACGAGCAAAGGACGCATTGACCTTGTCCTGCAAACTGACAAGTTTATCTATGTGATAGAATTCAAGCTGGACGGCACGGCCGAGGAGGCTTTGCAACAGATTCATGATAAGCATTACGCGCTTCCTTTTGCTTCGGACGGACGGAAGCTCTTTAAAATAGGGGTGAACTTCAGTGCTGAAACCCGCAATATCGAAAAGTGGATAGTAGAAGAATGAAAATATAGAAAGAAAATAGAGTCCGAAGAAAAGAGGTGCACACTGCTGCAATATCCGGTGAAACTTGGTACAAGATCCGCGGAATCTTGTACCAAAGTTTTTGTAATCTTGTGACGGGTGGCGGCTAGTTCCTTTGGACATTGCAAAGATAACTTCACGTCCGTGCGGCGTGATCTCTTCTGACCCCTTGGCGGATTGCAGGGAGTTTACGGGGACACGGGGACAGTGGGGACACCCCCTTTTTTCCTCACACACGTATGCGTGTACCTATAAAGGGAGGATAAGTTGGGTGATATATTCCCTTGCCGTCCACACTTACCGGTACCTCTTATTTGGTGAAACGTTTGCCCAAAGGAGGACGGTGCTTTCGGTTATCCTCCCTGTCGTGCGTTTTTTTCAGAAGTTCCGGCCGGATATAATCCTGTGGGAAGGCAGGGGGAAAGATGATTTTCCCACCTAATTATATCGCGCGTGCGTGTGTGAGAAATTTGGAGTCTGTCTCTGCTGTCCCCACTGTCCCTGCTTGGGAGAGCCGGTGTGAACTGCCATCTTTAAATTCTCAATTTTTAATCTTCCTCCGTATCAACGTTTCCTCGTCCTACGAGAGAAAACAAGCTCGTACCGGCTCCTTGCCGGAACGTTTCACGCCTTTGCCGGGATGATTTTTCTTATTATCCGCACTGTTGCTGTGGAAATCATAGACCGCTTGTACGTAGTTCATGCCCCATGGGGATTTTATTGCCGGTGGTGGCCGGCATCCGCTTATGTATTACCCAAACGACACTCTTCGTGATTACCAGCAGGAG
>ERZ1694978.12-NODE-12-length-184486-cov-95.369813_pt1 | contig 184486 bp, 159 predicted proteins | sample MGYA00581608_ERZ1694978 | MGnify/ENA primary metagenome ERZ1694978 (study PRJEB42213, sample SAMN07424350) | human gut metagenome | biome: ENVO:00009003; feature: ENVO:2100002; material: ENVO:00002003 | host: Homo sapiens | place: USA | collected 2014 ... | reverse complement strand
TAGAGCAACTGACTCTTAATCAGTGGGTCCAGGGTTCGAATCCCTGAGGGTGTACGAAAGGAGTAACAAAAGTTATTCCTTTTTTGTTATAAGTCCATCAAACAAAAGCGGCTACCCCTCCCGGGCCACCGCTTTAAAATACAAATGAGCGTACAGCCATCAATGACTGCACAAGGAAAATCAGTTATCTTATATTTTTAATAATTCGCTAAGTCTGCTCAAAACTCCCATATCCAAATCCTTTAACTCAATAACATTTAATGTATCTGTAATATAAAGGTCATTGCCTAAAAATAAATATTTTGCATGGAATATCCTATTATTATAAGAGAAATCCAAAGCTATCTCTCTGTCATTCTTTTTATTGCATAATTCTTTAATTCTATTTATAACATACAATTTTTCCATAACAAATAATATTACAGCACTTTTTTACAATTAATCTGCTACAAAGATAAAAAACACCTTATTAAACTTCACATTATTTATAGAAAAGTTATGTGAAAGTTATTAACAATTTTATTAAATTCAACCCATTAAATGGACAATTAAAACAATATCAGCAATCCATCTGAGTTCTATTTATCCTATATACATACCCTTTTGGCTTTTTCATCATTATAGCATAAACTTAAACAATAGAAATCTACAAGCAAGCATCTCCTACCGGAATGTCAAGTTTCTCTAAAGGGGAACGTATAAAAGATATATCTAAAAATAGTTCTTGAACAGACTGAAAATATTTAAGAGAAAAAATCAAGAAGATTGGAAATGAAATAGCTTCCTTAACAACAAAGCAGAGAACAACAAGGATTTAATTCACATAATACAATCCAAACAGGCAACCTTCCAGCTGCCTGTTATACTTCTATTTATCTTTAACATCTCCCTTTATAGGAGTCAGAGTTATTTTAGCCCCCTCAACCATCGGAGTTAATATATCAAAAATAACCTGTTTGTATTCAGATAAAGCAATACTCAATAATAGCTCCTCTTTTCTTATTTTATCCGCCAAAGCATTATTATCCTTTTTATATGATTGATCCTGCATATACAGCCGGTAAGTCTTATAGTTCTCATAAAATGCAGAAATCGACCGGAACAAACGGCCATAATTTTCCTTCAGATTCTGACGGTCATTCTCGTTGAAGTAATTTCCCGGATTAGAAACAAACACTGTATCTTGAACAGAAACCACAGGCTGTGATACCACAGGCAGAGAATCTACCGGCATCTTCTGATCCAAGTAGCCCAGCACCGCTTTTATCTCATTCTCATTAACTAAGTCTTTCAAGATTTTCAATGAGGTATCATAATACTTCATCACTTCATTCGCATTCTCCACACTCATGCTACTGCTATCCATAACGTGACTACTCTTGGAACCACCGGAACAAGAGGACATGGAGAGGGCGCAAAGAAATACACCATACAATAATAAATTCTTCTTCATACTGTCAGTATTAAATTATAATACCTTGATAACAATATGAAATGCTAATTGCTCACGCTCCTGCCCCGTTTTTTTCCAAATTGCTCTTAATTTTCTCTAACAAATAAAGACATCCCTGCATTTTAGGATTTTCGTAACATACATAGGCCTGCTCAAACAGCATATCTACCGTATCCTTTAAATTAGGAGTAAAAGCAGCCTTATCTATCTGCATTGTTGGAGGAAGTGATTGAGAATCAAACCATTTTTTCAACTCATTAACCTCCTCCTCAGTATATGTTCTCTTTCTTTCTTTCATCATATTATATATTTTTCTTTAAAATGGATAACCTACTGCAAAGTGAAAAGCAAAATCACGGCTAAAGCGCGGTCGGATAACAGGATATCGTTTTTTACCTGTTTCCACAGGATTTATGGCCTTCATACCACCATCAAAACGCAAAATCAAATAATCCAGATCAAAACGGATTCCCAAACCGTATGCTACAGCTATCTGTTTATAAAACTCGTTAAATTTGAATAAACCACCTTCCTGTCCGGAGTCATCACGAATAGTCCAGATATTACCGGCATCCACAAAAGCCGCTCCATTCAATTTCCAAAACAAATGAGTACGATATTCTATATTCAAGTCCAATTTAATATCACCAGCCTGATTGATAAAGTCCATTCTCCCATCCTCACTACCTTTATAAACACCAGGCCCCAAAGAACGCACAGACCACCCACGTACACTGTTCGCGCCACCGGAAAAATATCTCTTTTCAAAAGGAAGCATTTTGGAGTTACCATACGGATAGGCCACCCCCACTCCTATATGAAACACAAATGAGTTACGCGGATCTATCATGAAATTCTTTGCAAAATCAAAATCTGCTTTCACATATTGAGCAAAAGGAATATTTGCCAGCACATAATCTTCTCCATCTTTCGGATTAGGGTGAACCAATTTGGAAGCAACATATAGTAAATTACCAGCCTCTTCAATATTGGCACGAATAGAATAGGAATTTTTAGTAGGTGTACGCATCATGGCGTTTCCTGCACTGTTATAGGTAAAGCTGTACCCTGTACGCACAACAAGCTGATTTTCATAACTGGCTTTCAAAGCTGAATTCCTCAGACTCATGCTGTCCAAATATTCCTGAAAAGCCGATGACTTTCTAGGCATATATACATAATTGACATCTACCAAATCCAAACGGTGTTGCATACGTTTCCTGTCAGTCCATTTATAACTCCATGAAGCAGAAGCCAGTGTACGCGAGAATTCCGGACGAACTTGCGATGTGAACTTTAAGCCGACCTCTGAAGTAGCTCTAATTTTCTTTTTAAAATTCGATGATAGAAAAGGAAACATGAACTGAGGGAAATTCAAGCTGCTTTCTATCCCATACTCCATGTAATTATCATTCACATAATCCTGTGAAGCCACCCCCAATCCCGTAATGGCCTCATAAGCGCCACGTACTTTCATCATAAAAGTTTCGGAACCTTTGAATACATTGCGGTGCTGAAAAGAAACCGAGGTGGCCGCTCCCAAGTCACCAGCCGAATTAGTTCCTTCTACTTCAAACGCCATGGATTTATTTTTGTTCTTTGCCAAAAATACGTACGCGTCCAGTTGCGTACCATTTTCTCCATTCACTTCACGAAAACGAATATTAGAGTATTTCAAGGCACGCAAACGCCCCAGATTGGAATAGGTGTTTTGCACATCCTGTTCACTATACAGTTCTCCCGGACGGATACGATTGAAATCAACCAACACTTGCGGACGGAGAAAAGCCTTTCCCTTGTAATACATACTATATCCTTTGTATCGCAAAGAGTCAAATTCTTCCAAAGTTCCTTCCTGCACCGACATGATTTCATCATCCGCCAGAAAGTTCACCTCCCCCACCTTGTATTGTCTATGCTTCCGCGGCAAATCTTCTTTTCTACGCTGATAAGGAAGTAATCGTAGAGTCAAATCCACCAAATAGGTATTTCTAGCCGTATCCGCCTGATAGACCAAAAAATCCTTGTTGAACTTATAATACCCCTTATTTTGCAATAATTTGGTAATCCGCTGCCGTTCAGTATCCAGCACATTCACATCAAACAACATACCGGGCGCCAACAAACTTTGGGCAGAGTCCTGCCGCATGTAGTTACTGATAACCAAATCATCTATATCATACACCACATGACGTACCCTATAAGGATGCCCGGCATGAATACGGTAAGCCAATTTTAATTTGTTCTTCTTCGTTTTTTTATCCAAGTGCACAGTAGCCCCCATATACCCCATATTACGTACCGCTTTCTCTATTTCCTCCTGGGATTTCAGGGCAACAGATTCATCATAGATTACCGGAGCATCACCAATCTTCCTAAAAAAACGATTAATCCATTTAGTGGAGTCCACGCCTGAGACACAATAAGTGCGCATAGGTATCTTAACCAAATTAAACCATTTGGCATTAGGATTCTGACGAATATATGAATTGAATAGTGACGGCTTCACCTCTTTCGTCTCAGATACAATCCTGACCTCATCCAATAAATATTTATCCTCAGGAATAAATTTACTGACCGAACACGAGGTGCATAGTGCTATAATAAATGTGCATATATATGGGCGTGCGCTTTTCTTCATACAAATCCGTAACCTTCGCAAATTTATCTACAAAGATAGATATTAATTGAAAATATCTTCTTAGCTTTGCTCCAAATATTTGTTATTAAATAGAAATTATCATGCTGAGCAAAAACAAAATAAAATATATCCGTTCGTTGGAACTGAAAAAAAAACGCAAAGAAGAACAAGTTTTTGTGGCCGAAGGACATAAATTGGTAGGCGATTTATTAGGCTACTTCCCCTGCAAGTTACTGATTGCCACTTCCAATTGGCTGAAAATAAACCACCCTGTCACGGCCAACGAAATTATTGAAGTAACACAAGAAGAGTTGTCACGTGCCAGCCTTCAAAAGACCCCCCAAGAGGTATTGGCCGTTTTTGTACAACCTTCTTATGATTTAAATCCGGAAGTTATTAAAAGTTCTCTATGCCTGGCGTTGGACGATGTACAAGATCCCGGAAATCTGGGAACCATTATCCGCTTGGCAGACTGGTTTGGCATTGAGCATATCTTCTGCTCGGCAGGGACAGCAGATGTGTATAATCCCAAAACCGTACAGGCAACCATGGGGGCATTGGCTAGAGTAAAAGTTCATTACTGTTCTTTACCACAGCTTATTGAAAGCCTGGCCGATATTCCTGTATACGGCACTTTTTTAAGCGGGAACATTATTTATGCAGAATCCCTATCGGCTCATGGATTGATTGTCATGGGAAACGAAGGAAAAGGAGTAAGTCCTGAAGTAGAGAAGCTGATAAACAAGAAGTTATACATTCCCAATTATCCTCAAGAACGGGAAACCTCCGAATCATTGAATGTGGCAATTGCCACAGCAGTGGTTTGCTCGGAGTTCAGAAGACGTTTATTACCTTAAAATTCATATTTCCATCGGCATATCCAATAATTTCTGAATGAGAAATACTACAGCTCTACCCAAAGCATACATTATAAGCGTACCAGTCTGCTTCCTGCTGTAAACTCCTTTCCCGGCAAATCAAAATCAGCTATATGCCATGCATATACAGGTTGCTCAAGTTCTGTTTCCAGCATGGCACGGTGCAGGAAATCAACAAATTTCTCTCCGGAACAAATATCCAACTCATACATCGGAGAAATAATAATCACTCCGCCTATCCATTGTGTCGCACTAATCTCCTCCTTCAATGGAAAATATGCACGCACTCTATCGCTATCTTCCAACTCCACTACATATTTAGAATAACAGCCATCTGCCGAAACATAAAGATAATGACAAGCAAAACGTCTCATACCCACAAAAAATAATTAATTTCTGCGCTTGATTCTCTGAGGACGATCTAGGTGAGAATGATCTGCCGCATTATTCTCCTTCATCTCACGTGGATTCATACGGACGGGAACATTTTTCCTGATATCCACCGATTGAATCGAATCTGCTTTTTTCTCTGTTACCATCGAATCTGTTCCAACACGCCGTTCCACAGCCAAACTATCCTTTCCGGCAACTGTCATTGTATCTACCGGTTCATGATAACGGGTCAAAGTAATATTATTGATAATCAGTCCCGGCTTATTCGTTGACGAATCACTATCCATATAGTAAATAAATCCGTTCACACTCTTGATGGCAAAAGCAGAATCAGGCTTTATATACAAGGTCTGCACACCAGAACACGTGATATCCTTCACACGTCCCACCACAGAATCATTATCAAACAAAATATTGAACCCCATAGTGGCTCTCCGTTCTCCTTCCGAAAGGAATATACAATCAGCCGACCACAGGAAAGCATCCTTTGCTTTGAAATTACTATCAGCGGGAATCTCAAAAGTCACCTTATTCGCCAACGGAACATCTGTCAGCCAATAAAGTTTACGGTCATACCATACATCCACAGTATCTCCCGGCAACGATACAGCCGGTTTATTCTCACGCAATGCCAGTAACTCCTGCATGTGTTTTTTTTCACTGCGGAAGCGTTCCCCCAGCTTTTTATAGAGGCTGGCAAGTTCCTCTGTGTGACGTGTGTACCACACCATGGACGAATCGAATTCAGCTTCAGTAATATGATGCTTCTCGAAAACATAGTTCTTATATGCTTCCTTTTGATAATTATCAGAATAACTCAGATTATTGCCCATGGAGATACTTAAATGATAATCGTACAAGATATTCTCCATCCTGTCCGGCTGGATAATATTTTCAGGCACTTGCTTACCACACCCCACCATAAAAGCCGCACCCAGCAGCCACACCCAAGTAATATTCTTGCGACGCATCATTTATTCTTTAATTTCTTCTGCTGACGGGTGAATATTCTTATTCAGATATTTACCGTAAAATAACAACAACGCCACAATACCGCAACTGATGGCGGCATCGGCAAAATTAAATATCGGACTGAAAAATATGAAATGTTCCCCTCCTATTCCCGGTATCCATTCGGGCCAGTTGGTTTCAATAATGGGAAAATAGAACATATCCACCACTTTACCATGTAACCATTCCGAATACCCTTCACCTACCGGAACAAAAGAAGCGATGGTACTATGAGTACTTTCATTAAAAACAACGCCATAGAACACACTGTCTATAATATTACCGATAGCCCCTGCCAAAATTAAAGAGATACATACAATATAACCAGTCTTATAATTCTGTTTCACTATTTTTGCCAGATACCAGATAATCAATCCCACAGCTACAATACGGAAGGTAGTAAGGAATAACTTTCCGAATATTTCCATACCGAAAGCCATGCCGTTATTTTCTGTAAAATAGATATAAAACCAATCTGTTATGCGGATACTCTCATGCCAGTACATATTGGTCTTTACCAATATCTTTATTATCTGGTCGATAATCAGAACTGCAAAGACGATAAGAACAGAGAGCTGCCCTTTGGTGAGTAGTTTCTTCATTTATTAAATTGAAAATTAATTAATGGTTAATGATTAGCCGTTAGCGGTTAATACTGTAACATGACAGTGAAACTCATTAACTATTAATCACTAACCATTAACCACTATTTTATTTCTTTCCTTCGTTCTTTGCCTCAATGCTCAGTGTTGCATGAGGTACTGCACGAAGCCTTTCCTTCGGAATCAACTTGCCGGTTTCACGGCAAATACCATAAGTTTTGTTCTCGATACGTACCAATGCCGCCTGCAATCCCTGAATAAACTTCAGCTGACGTGCCGCCAACCGGGTCGTTTCTTCTTTAGACAATGTATTAGCACCTTCTTCCAAAACTTTATAAGTAGGAGAAGTATCGTCCGTATCATTACCGTCCTTATTCATGATACTACTTTTCAGTCTATCATAGTCACGCTGAGCCAATTCCAGTTTTTCCATGATAATGGCACGGAATTCCTCCAGTTCCGCATCTGAATATCTAGTTTTTTCAGCCATATAACTTAGTTTTAAAAGGTTAATTATTCTTTTACGACACTCACATAAAGTGAGAAATCATCAAAATTTAATTCTGTACCGTTCTTCACTTCATCCACTAATTCCAGGGAGTTAGCAAGAACCTGGTTACAAATATAAGTATTATATTCATTTACTGCATCATCGGTTTGAGGATTTTTAGATAATGCCACTTTTATTTTGTCCGTTATCTCAAAACCACTGCTCTTACGGATATTCTGTATACGGTTTACCAATTCACGGGCAACCCCCTCACGACGCAGTTCTTCGGTTACGGTAACCTCCAAGGCCACAGTCAGTTTACCTTCATTGGCAACCAGCCATCCCGGAATATCCTCACTGAAAATCTCCACATCCGTTGTTTCGATAACCGCTTCCGCACCATCAAGCACAAAGGTATATTTACCATTTTTCTCCAATTCGGCAATAGCTTCCTGCGACATTCCGGCTACGGCTGCGGCGACAGCTTTCATCTGTTTGCCGAATTTCGGGCCGAGTTTTTTAAAGTCACATTTCACCTTTTTCACCAATACGCCTGCGGCTCCGTCTACAAACTTGATTTCTTTCACGTTCACTTCGCTCATAATCAAGTCTTTTACGGCTTCGATGTGCATTTTCTGCTCTTCGTCCACCACCGGAACCATGATACACTGCAAAGGCTGGCGCACTTTGATATTGACTTTGCGGCGCAATGCCAATACCATAGAAGTAACATCCTGAGCCATCTGCATACGCGCTTCCAGTTCTCCGTCTATCAATGCCTCATTACATTCCGGGAACTTGGCCAAGTGTACAGAAACCACGGTGTCACGACCTGTAGCCGCAATCAAATCCGTATACAACCGGTCGGCATAGAACGGAGCGATAGGCGCCATCAGCCTGGCCACTGTTTCAAGACAAGTGTACAATGTCTGATAAGCGGACAGCTTATCCTGTGACATGGCATTACCCCAGAAACGTTTACGGTTCAAGCGCACGTACCAGTTACTCAAATTATCATTTACGAAGTCTGTAATCAGACGTCCCGCCTTGGTCGGTTCGTAATCGTTGTAGCAAGCGTCCACGTTCTTCACCAATGAATTCAGAACAGACAGAATCCAACGGTCTATCTCCGGACGTTCATTTACCGGCACTTCCGCTTCCTGATAAGCGAAGCCATCCACATTGGCATAAAGTGCAAAGAACGAATAGGTATTATACAAAGTACCGAAGAATTTACGACGAACCTCATCCACCCCGTCGGTATCAAATTTCAAGTTATCCCACGGAGAAGAATTGGTAATCATGTACCAACGCAAAGGATCGGAGCCATACTGTTCGATAGCGCCGAACGGATCCACCGCATTGCCCAGACGTTTTGACATTTTGTTTCCGTTCTTATCCAAAACCAAGCCATTAGAGATTACGTTCTTGTAAGCCACACTGTCGAATACCATCGTAGCGATAGCATGTAGCGTAAAGAACCAGCCACGGGTCTGATCCACCCCTTCTGCAATGAAATCCGCAGGATAATAAGTACGGTTGTCCACAATTTCCTTATTTTCGAACGGATAGTGCAACTGCGCGTAAGGCATCGCACCGGAGTCGAACCACACATCAATCAAGTCGGCCTCACGTTTCATCGGCTTGCCGCTTTCAGACACCAAGATGATATCATCCACATACGGACGGTGAAGGTCTATCTTATCATAGTTCTCCCCGTTATATTCGCCCGGAACAAAACCTTTTTCCTTATAAGGATTGGCGGTCATAAATCCGGCAACTATTGATTTTTCTATTTCATTATACAATTCCTCTACAGAACCGATACAAAGCTCTTCTCCCTCTTCACTGCGCCAGATAGGCAGCGGAGTCCCCCAATAACGAGAACGGCTCAAATTCCAGTCATTCAAGTTTTCCAACCACTTGCCGAAACGGCCTGTCCCGGTAGATTCCGGTTTCCAGTTGATAGTCTTGTTCAGTTCCATCATGCGCTCTTTGGCTGCGGTAGATCGGATGAACCAACTGTCCAGCGGATAGTAGAGCACCGGTTTGTCAGTACGCCAGCAGTGCGGATAATTGTGCACATGCTTTTCTATCTTGAACGCCTTGTTGCCGGCTTTCATCATCATACAGATATAGATATCGAGTGATTCGGCGGCGGCAGCAGCTTTTTCATCGTACTTGCCATCTACAGTAAACTGAGGATCGTAAGCATTCTTCACCCACCGACCCTGATATTCCTTATATTTCTCTACGTCCACACATTCCTTTACGAAAGTCTCGTCCAGTTCGTCCAACAGATAGAATTTACCAGTCAGATCCACCATAGGACGGGTTTCACCCTTCTTGTTTATCATGAACAGAGAAGGAATACCTGCCGCACGTGCTACAAAAGCATCGTCCGCACCGAATGTCGGAGCGATATGTACGATACCCGTACCATCTTCGGTAGTTACATAGTCACCGAGAATGACACGGAATGCCTGACCGGCCGCTTCTTGCCATTTTCCGTTTTCATCTACCGTCACCGGTTTCACCCAAGGAATAAGCTGTTCGTATTCCATGCCTACCAGATCCGGTCCTTTATATTCACCCACTACTTTGAACGGAATCAGTTTGTCACCCGGCTTATAGTCTTCCAAGGCAAGTTCTTCCGCTTTCTTGTTAAAGTGAGTATAGAGCAAGGCTTTTGCCAATACTACAGTCATCTTTTCTCCAGTATATCCGTTGTAAGTCTGCACGGCCACATAGTCTATTTTCGGTCCTACGCACAATGCCGTATTCGAAGGCAATGTCCACGGAGTAGTTGTCCACGCCAGAAAATAAGGAGTTCCCCATTCCGCCATCTCGGGTTTCGGATTCTTCATCTTGAACTGTCCTACCACAGTGATGTCTTTCACATCACGGTAACAGCCCGGCTGGTTCAACTCGTGCGAGCTCAATCCTGTTCCGGCAGCCGGAGAGTAAGGCTGGATGGTGTAGCCTTTATACAGCAGACCTTTGTTATAAAGCTGCTTCAAAAGCCACCACAACGTTTCAATATAGCGGTTGTCATAAGTGATGTATGGATTCTCCAAGTCCACCCAGTAACCCATCTTATGAGTAAGGTCTGTCCACTCTTTGGTAAACTTCATCACGTCCTTACGGCAAGCCGCGTTGTACTCGGCAACAGAAATGGTCTTTCCGATATCCTCCTTGGTGATATGCAATGCTTTTTCCACACCCAGTTCCACAGGCAGTCCGTGAGTATCCCATCCGGCCTTGCGTTTTACCTGGAACCCTTTCATGGTTTTATAGCGGCAGAAAGTATCTTTAATGGTACGTGCCATCACGTGGTGAATACCCGGCATACCATTAGCCGAGGGAGGTCCTTCGTAAAACACGAAAGAAGGACATCCTTCACGTTCTGTCATACTCTTGGCGAAAACATCGTTTTCATCCCACTTCTTCAGCACATCTTTATTGACCTGTGATAGGTTGAGTTGCGAGTGTTCAGCAAATTTCTTACTCATAATTTTATATCGTTTTCTTGTATTCTCTAACTAAAAGGCAATACCTTCCAAAAATTAAGGTGCAAATTTACAAGAAAATTAGATAGATAGAAAGTTTTGATGCTTGTTTTTTTAATCAGATAACGGATACTGTTTCAGAATAACTACATAAAACATGGAAAAAGTCCCTGTTTTTATCAAAATTAATAGCAATAAGAACCGGTTCTTATTTATTGCAATCTTTTCCGGTATGCCGAGGTATTTTCCCCCGTCATATTCTTAAAGAAGCGGCTGAAAGTACCCACACTTTCAAAGCCCAAAATCACCGATATTTCTTTGATGCTATGCGAGGTATGCAGCAACAGCCGTTTCGCTTCGGTCACCACTCGTTCTTGTATAATCTTCAAAGGGGAAGGCATACCGTATGCGGCAAATAAATTGGAAAGCGTCTTGGGAGAACGATGCAACAAAGCAGCATATGCCTGTACCTGCTTTTTCTCCTTGAAATGATTGTCCACCAACACATAATAACGCTGGATGATGTCAAAACCTTTTTCATTAACCGGAAAACCGGACAACTGCTTACGGGCCAGCCGGGTACACAGAATGATGAAACGTTTCAGCAGCAGGCGGAGCATTTCTCCCTGCAGGTTATCCCGCAGAATGTATTCGGTAACCATTCTGTCCACCACCTCGTGCAACAGTTCGGAGTCGGTTATCGGGAGCCGCAGATGCACTATGCCGGAAGTTCCGCTAAACAGCACTCCGCTGCACGACACTTCTTTCTCATGCTTGTAAATGCCGTAAAAATTCTCGTTGAAAAGAAGAGCAAGATACCTGCCCGATACATTCTTGAACTCCGTGCGGTGAAGATTACTCACAGAGATGATTTCATCCTGCTCCATCTCTATTTCCACATGGTCTACTATCAATGTCAGTTTGCCTTCCTGGACCCATATAAACTTATACAGACTACCATTGTCACAGATGACCCTGTCTGTGTGAAACGCTTCAGTCAGTATCATCGTTTCCTGCAAAGATGTATCGTATGCGTAATTCATCATGGCTAAACTGTTTTGTGCATTTCTTTCTGCTGGTTTATACAAAGATAGTGATTTTCACTTATATTAAGCCACCCTATTTTTGCATAGTCTAGAAACAATATACACTATTAACCTTCTGATTTACAACACATAGCATATAGCACAATGTAAAGAGAAGGCAAAGTATCAGAAAGAAAAAAGGAATTTTTGCCATCATTTTAGGAAATCTAGCTATGATATAACCCTACAGGGAATTCGGCAACCATTAAAATAAGCGTATCTTTGTACCAAGAGATTTCCTTCTATAATCTAGACGAAAAAGAACACTTGATTCTTTTAACCTGAACTTTGGACTTTGATTTTCTCCCAATAAGGATTTCTCTCATAATAAATTCAGATTTTATCCCGCCGGGAGGCAAGATAAGGTCATGCAAAAAAATCTCCCAAAAAAGAAGAGGGTGTCCACCATTGAAATGGACACCCTCTATTATGTGTATAACCTACATTGCCGGAAACCATTTATTTCGCTGTTTCCTCCATCGTGTTTGCAGGTTTCTCAATACCTTCGCTTGTAGCACGTTCCTCCATACGCTGGATACGTGCGTCAAGATCGGGATGAGTAGAGAACAACTGATTCAGCTTGCTGCTTTTCTGTGCTCCTGCCTCTTCTTGCAATTTTTTCAATTTCTGGAATGATAATGCCATCGCCCAAGGATTCTTACCTGCTTTCTTTAGAAACTCGTAACCATAATCATCGGCGGCGCGTTCCTGTTTTTGTGAATAAGTAGCATTAACCAATGCCTCTCCCAAGTCACCCAACTGGGAATCTGTCAGGGCAGCCGCTTTTCCTCCTTGTGATGAAATACCATCTTTCAATGCCGATGTCAGCAATGCGGTACGGAAACCGTTCTTTGAGTCTTTGTGTGCCACATGACCTACCTCATGGCCTATTACTCCCAACAACTCTTCATCTGTCATGATATCCATCAGTGAAGAAAACACACGCACGCTGCCGTCGGCACAAGCAAACGCGTTTACATCAATCACATAATATACTTTGAAATTCAGCGGCATCCCTTCCACTTCGGTCAACCCTTCAGTCAGTTTTTTCAAACGGACAGTATACGGATCATCGTCCGCACAAACCTGATTATGCTTATCCATCCAGTCAATGTACTCCTTTACATACTCTGTCATCTGCTCATCGGTCAAAGTCACCGCCTTTGCAGCCTTTACGGCTCCCCCCACTGCCTTCTTCAAATTAAACTGGGCCATTGCAGGAGTTACCCCCGCCAAACATAACAACATGACGGTCACCTTTAATAATGCTTTTTTCATTTTTGTGTGTTTTAGATTAAACGCTTCATTTTATTTTTTTAAGAAATGGTGCAAAAGAACAAATTTTTATTCTATCTACCAATCTTTACAAGAATATTTTTACCACCATCCCGCTTCAAGCACACGCCGGAAAGTGAAAAGCCACCGCGAATACACTTCGCGATGGCCCTTACCCATTTTATATACACCTTTAAACAAAATGATACTCACGCCCTAATTCACTAACCCCTTGCGGGCATGAGCTGATCTTTTTCTTATTTATTTGCGCGGGCTTCTGCAATGTAGCCTAATGCCTCTTTACATTTTGCAGTTACATACGCCCAGTCTTCTGCGGCTACCTTGTCGCCAGGGAACAATTTAGAACCCATACCTACACAGAACACACCTGCCTTAATCCAAGAAGTCAGATTTTCCTGAGTCGGTTCCACACCACCGGTCACCATCAGTTTAGACCAAGGCATCGGAGCCAGCAAACCTTTAACCAATTTTGCTCCCAATACATCACCCGGGAATATTTTGCAAAGATCACAACCTACTTCCTGAGCGAAACCCACCTCGGACACGCTTCCGCATCCCGGAGTATAAGCCACCAAACGACGGTTGCACACTTTAGCGATTTCTGGATTAAACAACGGACCTACCACAAAGCAAGCACCTAACTGCAAGTAAAGAGCAGCAGTAGCAGGATCAACGATAGAACCTACTCCCATAGCCATTTCAGGACATTCCTTTGCCGCGTATTTCACAACTTCCGCGAATACTTCATGAGCAAAGTCACCACGGTTTGTAAATTCAAATGCACGAACTCCGCCATCATAACAAGCTTTCACCACTTTCTTTGCCACTTCTGCATCTTTATGGTAGAACACAGGAACCATTCCCGTTGAACCAATCTTGTTCAACACTGCTATTTTATCAAAACGAGCCATAATTTTATATTTTAGTTTAAATGAAAGATTGGAACGCGAATGATACAAATAAAACATGTATCAAAAATTTGCGTTATTTGCGTCATTCGTGTTCCTATAAAAAACAAATTTAGCGTTGTACACGTCCGCTGGCATCGCCACCGGCCAATGCTTCCACTTCGTCTACAGATACCAAATTGAAGTCACCGTTGATAGTATGCTTCAAAGCAGAAGCGGCAACAGCGAATTCAAGGGCGGCACCTTGATTCGGCTTAGTCAACAGACCATGAATGATACCTCCGGAGAATGAGTCGCCACCACCTACACGGTCAATAATCGGGTTGATGTCATAGCGTTTTGATTCATAAAATTCTTCTCCGTTGTAAATCATAGCCTTCCAACCGTTATGAGTAGCCGAGAATGATTCACGCAAGGTAGACACTACATATTTAAAGCCGAATTCCTTTGCCATAGCCTTAAAGATTCCTTTGTAACCTTCCGCATTGGTTTCACCGGCTTCCACATTCGCTTCCGGTTTGAATCCCAGACAAAGTTCAGCATCTTCTTCGTTACCTATACATACATCTACATACTGCATCAACGGTTTCATGATAGACTGTGCTTTTTCTTTTGTCCACAGTTTCTTGCGGAAATTCAAGTCTACAGACACAGTAACACCATGACGTTTTGCAGCTTCACAAGCCAGCTTGGTCAGTTCAGCAGCCTTGTCAGAAATAGCCGGAGTGATACCTGACCAATGGAACCAGTCCGCACCTTCCATGATAGCATCAAAATCGAAATCGCAAGGATCGGCTTCGGCGATAGCCGAGTGGGCACGGTCATAAATTACTTTGCTAGGACGCATGGAAGCTCCTGTTTCCAGATAATAGATACCTACGCGGTCGCCACCACGACTGATGAAATCGGTCTTCACACCATATTTACGCAATGCATTCACAGCAGACTGTCCTATTTCGTGTTTCGGCAATTTGGTTACGAAATAAGCTTCGTGACCGTAGTTCGCGCAGCTCACCGCTACGTTCGCTTCACCACCGCCATAAACAACATCAAATGAATCCGACTGTACAAAACGTGTGTTTCCCGGAGTTGACAATCTCAACATAATTTCACCTAAGGTTACTACTTTTCCCATAATTTCGTGATTTTAAATTGTTATATATTTATTCGTTTAACTTCTAATCCAATTAAATTACTGGTTTACACACTTATAGACGAATCACATCATAACCTTGTACTCAACGGAGCACTCAAATAATTCATCCGTGTGCGTGCACAAAGGTACTATTTATTTTTTTAAAACCAAAAATTGTTATATATTTGTGTCGAAAAAAAATAAATTATTAGTGTGTACGAGCACAATATATATAATAAGGTATGAATAAACTGCCCGAAAGAATCAGAATTAAGGATATCGCCCGCCTGGCAGATGTATCAGTCGGCACAGTGGACCGTGTATTGCATGGCCGCACAGGAGTATCCGAAGCCAGCCGGAAACGGGTGGAAGAAATATTGAAGCAACTGGACTATCAGCCCAATATGTATGCCAGCGCTTTGGCGTCCAACAAAAAGTATCTGTTCGTCTGCCTGCTGCCACAGCACAAGGAAGGCGATTACTGGACCGATGTGGAGATGGGGATGAAAAGAGCCGTAGAGACTTTTTCTGATTTCCACATCACCCTGTCCGTGGTGTACTATGACCAATATGAATATTCCTCCTTCATCAACGCCGGTGAGGAAATACTGAGAAAAGAGCCGGACGGCGTATTGCTTGCCCCCACTATTCCTGAAATGACGGCCAGATTTACCGACAAATTACAAGAACGGGAAATACCTTATATATTTATAGACTCCAATGTGGACAGTCTGAACCCACTGGCATTCTTCGGGCAGAAATCCGATCAAAGCGGATACTTTGCCGCCCGCATGGCCATGATGCTGGGAGAATGTCCCAAGGAAATTGTTATCTTCAGACAAATCAACGAAGGACGCCTGGGATCAAACCAGCAGGAAAACCGTGAAAAAGGATTCAGAAAATATATGCAGGAGCATTTTCCCGACTGCAAGATAGTGGAACTGAATCTCTATGCCAAGCGCCCGGACGAGGACGAGGCACTGATGAACCGCTTCTTCCAGGAGAACCCACAGATTACGTGCGGCATCACGTTCAACTCGAAAGTATACATTGTAGGCGAATATCTCATCGGACACAATATGAAAAATTTCAAACTGATTGGGTACGATTTGTTACGCCGGAACGTCTCTTGTCTGAAAGAGGGTGCTGTAGATTTCCTGATCGCGCAGCAACCTACCGCACAAGGATACAGTGGCGTAGAGAGCCTGTGCAATCACCTGATATTCAAAAAAGAGGTGAAGCAATGTAACTATATGCCTATCACCCTGCTTGCGGTGGAGAATGTGGATTTCTATCTGGACGCACATAAAAAGTAAATCTAATAACTAAAAATAGAAATGGAAACAAAGTATTTGAAAATTAATCCGGCTGATAACGTAGTGGTGGCTATCTCGGATTTAAAAGCAGGCGAAACCATCACGGTAGATGGTCATGTCATCACTGTGAAAGAAGACGTGCCCGCCGGCCATAAGGTGACACTGAAAGATTTCGCCCAGGGCGAGAACATCATCAAGTATGGTTACCCCATCGGCCATGCCCTGACCGCCGTGGAACAAGGACACTGGATTAACGAAAATCAGATAAAGACTAATCTTGCCGGTCTGTTGGATTATACCTACAATCCGGTCAGCGTAGACCTCAATATCCCGAAGAAAGACTTGACGTTCAAAGGATACCGCCGCAAGAACGGTGATGTGGGGATCCGTAACGAGGTATGGATTATCCCTACCGTGGGTTGTGTAAATGGCATCATCGGCCAACTGGCCGAAGCGTTACGCCGCGAAACCAACGGTGAAGGCGTGGACGCCATCATGGCTTTTCCTCACAACTATGGCTGTTCGCAGTTGGGTGATGACCACGAGAATACCAAGAAAATTCTCCGCGACATGATTCTGCATCCCAATGCAGGAGCCGTACTGATTGTCAGTCTGGGTTGCGAGAACAACCAGCCGGATGTTTTCCGCGAGTTTTTGGGTGATTATGACACAGACCGCGTGAAATTTATGGTAACTCAAAAAGTGGGGGATGAATTTGAAGAAGGCATGAAGATTCTGCGTGAGCTGTATGCCAAGGCCAAAGCCGATGTACGCGAGGACGTTCCTCTGTCTGAATTACGTGTAGGTTTGAAATGTGGCGGTTCGGACGGTTTCTCAGGGATCACCGCCAACCCGTTGCTGGGCATGTTCTCTGACTTCCTGATTGCTCAGGGTGGTACTTCGGTACTGACAGAGGTTCCCGAAATGTTTGGTGCGGAAACGATCCTGATGAACCGCTGCCGCACTAAGGAGTTGTTCGAACAGACCGTACATCTGATTAATGATTTTAAGGAATATTTCCTGTCACACGGCGAACCTGTGGGCGAAAATCCGTCACCAGGCAACAAGGCAGGTGGTATCTCCACCTTGGAAGACAAAGCGCTGGGATGTACCCAGAAATGCGGCAAGGCATACGTTGACGGCGTTATGGGCTATGGTGACCGCCTGAAAGTGAAAGGTTTGAACTTGCTTTCCGCACCGGGCAACGACTTGGTAGCGGCTACCGCCCTCGCCTCTTGCGGTTGTCACATGGTGCTCTTCACTACCGGCCGCGGTACTCCGTTCGGTACGTTTGTTCCCACCATGAAGATCTCTACCAACTCCACTCTGGCTAAAAACAAACCGGGATGGATTGATTTCAATGCCGGAGTCATCGTAGAAAACGAACCGATGGAAAAGACTTGCGAGCGTTTTATAGACTATATCATCCGGGTTGCCAGCGGAGAACCGGTAAATAATGAGAAGAAGAATTATCGTGAAATCGCTATCTTCAAGACAGGCGTGACACTATAATCCAATCTTATACTCAACTTTCCCAATACCCTTACAGCCCTGCCTTTCTTATTACGAAGGTGGGGCTGTGACCTTTTTCTCGCATATATTGTTATAAAACAAGTCTTTTTGTAACTTTGCACCTCATTTTATAAAATACAAATTCATGAACGGTGAAAAATTAACCCCAATAACAAATAAACCCAGCTTATGGGCACTCAGTCCATTACTGGTATTTCTATGCCTGTATCTGGTGACATCTATCATCGTAGATGATTTTTATAAAATCCCCATCACGGTTGCTTTCATGGCATCTTCGGTTTATGCAGTATGCATCACCAAAGGACTGAGCCTGAACGAGCGCATGCTGCAATATTCCATCGGCGCAGCCAACAAGAATATCATGCTGATGATCTGGATTTTCATCCTGGCAGGCGCATTCGCCCAAAGCGCCAAAGATATCGGGGCCATTGACGCAACCGTGAATCTTACGCTTCTTCTTCTGCCGGACCATCTGCTGCTGGCAGGCATCTTCCTGGCCGCCTGTTTCATCTCACTCTCCATCGGAACCTCGGTAGGAACCATCGTGGCATTAGTCCCCGTGGTAGCAGGCATTGCGGATAAAACCGATATGAACCTGGCCTTCATGGCGGGTATCGTGGTGGGAGGAGCCTTCTTCGGCGACAACCTTTCGTTCATTTCGGATACTACTATCGCCGCCACCCGCACCCAAGGATGCGCCATGCGTGACAAGTTCCGGGTGAACTTCATGATAGCCCTTCCGGCCGCCCTGATGGTTTTCGGCTACTACATCTTCAGGGGAATGGACGTGATGACCACCCATGACATCCAGTCGGTGGAATGGATCAAAGTCCTCCCCTATCTGGTTGTGCTGGGAACCGCCATAGCAGGGATGAATGTAGCACTCGTACTGATACTGGGCATCGCCACAACGGGAGTGATCGGCCTGCTCACAGGCAGTATCAGCCTATTCGACTGGCTTGGCTCCATGGGCACAGGAATCACCGGAATGGGCGAACTCATCATCATCACCCTGATGGCAGGCGGTATGCTGGAACTGATCCGCTTTAACGGCGGAGTGGACTATATTATCCAAAAACTGACCAAACATGTCAACAGCAAACGCGGAGCCGAACTTTGCATCGCAGCTTTGGTGAGCATCGCCAATTTCTGTACAGCCAACAATACGATAGCCATCATCACAGTGGGACCATTGGCCAACGACATCGCTACCCGTTACAGGGTGGACAAACGCAAGAGTGCAAGTATCCTGGATACTTTCTCGTGTGTCATCCAGGGCATCATCCCTTACGGAGCGCAAATGCTGATTGCCGCCAAGCTGGCTTCCCTTTCTCCTCTGAGCATCATCGAATACTTGTATTATCCGGTAGCTATCGGAGTATTTGCTCTGCTGAGCATTTTTTTGAGATATCCCAAACGATACTCGTGAAAACAAGGGCAGGCGGTTATATTCCGCCACCGACAGCCCGGCTGAATCCATCTGCAACATCCAGACGATGAAGGCGAAAGATATATAATCTTACAGCTGTAAGATATAGCATCTTGCACGTGTAAGATCTATATCTGTTCTCCGTAGTTAACGGCGGATACTTAGTGGTCAATAACTCTCAGCAATCGATATGACGCGTAGTTTTTCTTGGGTGGTCCAATTCCCCTTTCTTCCAGAACCGACATCATACGCGCTGTAGCCGCCTGAGTCCGGACGGGGAAAGCCTCATTGATATAGCGTTTCCACCGAGGTGTAAATTCTATGTTTCTGAAAAGTTCAGCAACAACAGCAATTTTTCCGTCGACGTCGATGTTTCTTTGTATGATGTTTACATCATCTTTCTTTTTCTTCTCTTCTCTATTCTTTTCTTCTCTTATAAAGTTTTGCTTAACGCTTGCTTGCGAACACTCATTAATACATTCATTATCAATATATTGCAGTGTATTTTCGGTTATATTTTCATCATCACTTTTTTCAATCGTATTTTTCATGCATTTTGCACCGTTTTCCTTATTGTTTGCTTCGTCATCCGCTTCTTTATCTGCTGCCACCAGCACAGTAGAAGTGATGACTTTTTCAGCTATTTGCGCAGTCTTTTTCTTGCTGCTTCTTCCGCCTTTGCTACCGGCGGCTGCACGTTGCTCCGAAAGCTTATTCTGATAACCCATCACCTCATCCAGATACAGGCATCGGAAATATCCGTCCTCCGTTATGACGAACAAGTTAAAGTCTTTAATGAGATGCTGCAAATTTTCCACTGTAGCCCCCCATTGTTCAGCCAACAAATCCAACTCGTTAAAATCGTGTTTGTATTCCTGTTGCCTTCGCAGGAACAATATCATTTGAATATATAATCCTATTCCCATGCATTTCATTTCGGCATTCAGCTTCATCATTTTGTAATCTGACATCAAGCTGCAATTCAGCCGGATAAACTGTTCGGTGTAATCCATTCCTTTGGTGTGTTAGTATATAAATAGATTACAAAGAAACAAAAAATATCAATAGGGTGTATAGATAATTGCCACCAATTATAACATTATCTTCATTTTTATCTCAAACAAATATAAACAACTAGTATACAAACACTTACACAGCATATTCAATTCAATAAAAAAGTATAATTCTCAAGAAAAGATAAAGTTCTTCTCCCCTGCAATTCATGAATATTTTTTATCGCCAGAATTCGGAGATAAATTCCCAATAAATGATCCTATATTAAAAGACACGATGTATTCGGATAGAGGTAACAGAAGAAGATTTATGAATATTTATTTTGAAAATATGCACAAAAGACTTATCTTTGCATCGCAAATGAACGATTGATATGAACCAATTACAAACTACATACAGCATACATTGTCTTACACGGGGAAATAAAGCTCTGCGGAAGCATTTCATCGTGCACGTACATTGGTTCAGTGGATTTATTTAAATCCCCCATCTCACCCTTCATTTAATTACCAAACTTTCATCCGGCCTACCCCATGTGTACTTGATGAAAGACAGACTGCATGATGGTTTTATCTGATAAAACCACCTGGTTATATATGTGTTACTTTTAAAAAATTGATTGCTATGTTTACTATTATATCTATTATGTTTGTTGGTATCGGTATAGGATATGTATTGCGCAACTTACAGTTTTTACAAAAGATAGAAAAGAGTACCTCACTCACTATCTTCCTGCTGCTGTTTGTTTTGGGAATCTCCATCGGCTCCAACAGCTTAATCATTAACAATTTAGGTAGATTCGGATGGCAGGCGGCTATATTGGCTACATTAAGCATTTTGGGCAGTATGCTAGCTTCCTTCCTGGTATTTCATCTGTTTTTTAAGAAAGGAGGCAAACAATGAAAGGTAGTTTGGTTGTTGTCGCATTTTTTTGTGCAGGATGTATGATTGGAGCTGTCAATAATTTCCAGTATGACATGCACTCTGTTTCCATGTATGTGCTTTATGCACTGATGTTACAAGTAGGAATCAGCATAGGCAGCAATAAGAAATTGAAAGAACTGATTAAAAGCTTACGGTTGAAAATGCTCCTGGTGCCGATAGCTACCATTACGGGAACCTTGCTTTTCTCGGCACTTGCCAGTCTGCTATTAAGCCAATGGAGTGTATTCGACTGTATGGCGGTGGGTAGCGGCTTTGCCTATTATTCGCTTTCCTCCATCCTGATCACACAGTTCAAGGAACCGTCTATCGGGCTACAACTGGCCACCGAATTGGGAACCATTGCATTGCTGGCCAATATTTTCCGGGAAATGATGGCCTTACTCGGCGCTCCCCTCATACGGAAATACTTTGGACAGCTGGCCCCTATCTCGGCTGCCGGAGTGAACTCGATGGATGTATTGCTGCCATCCATCACACGCTATTCGGGAAAAGATATGATTCCCTTAGCCATATTTCACGGAATACTGATTGACATGAGCGTTCCTGTTTTCGTATCTTTTTTCTGTAATTTAACGTAAGCCTGAGGATTCGCGCTAAATTACAAAAAAAGGAAGCCCGCTTGCAAATCAAGCGGGCTTCCTTTTTTAATCTATATAAGGCATGAATTATTTCGCAACCTTTTCCAATTTCTTCATGATAGAGAAGATGAACAATGCAGAAAGCAAACAACATACGATCAATACACTCCATACCATCCACAACTGCATATCGCCCCACAAATAACCGATGATAGCCACCAGATAGTTACCAATAGCAGTAGCTACGAACCAAAGTCCCATCATAGCACCTTTATACTTAGGAGGAGCTACTTTGGAAACAAACGAGATACCCATCGGTGACAGGAACAATTCAGCAAAAGTCAATACCAGATAAGTTGAAATCAGCCAGTTGGGTGAAACCAATGCACTTTCGGCAATACCGTTCGCTTCTACTTCTGCAGGAGTAGGCAGACCGAATGAGCCAAACGCCAACAGCATGAAACCTACTGCGGCAATCACCATACCGATACCGATTTTACGCGGAGCTGATGGTTCTTTTCCTTTCTTTGCCAACGAACCGAATACAGCCAGTGATACCGGAGTCAGAGCTACTACGAAGAAGGGGTTAAACTGTTGGAAAATCTGAGGAAGAATAGGCAATGTAGGATCCATAGTGCCATAATTAACTCCTAAAATGACAAGAGCCAGGGTAGCGACAACGCCTGAAATCAATTTGCCCTTGCCTGTCTTGGACTGGAACAATGAGAAACCTGCATAAACGGTTACAATGAGAAGGGCCAGATTCCATACACTGAAGCCAAGGCGGTCCAGACCGGTTACCTCATGTGCCGTATAGTCACGGGCGAAGAAAGTCATGGTAAGACCGTTCTGATGGAATGCCATCCAGAAGAAAATTACCACCGCGAACACCAGCAGCAAAGCAACGATACGTTCTTTAGTCTGTGCGGGAGTCAGCTCTTCTTCGTGTACATTGGCCGGTTTAGCCTGCTTGGAGTTGTAATCGGCATGTTTGAATGTAGAACGGAAAATAACATAAATAGCCATAGAGGCAACCAGTGAAATACAAGCTACACCGAAACCATAGTTATAGGCTTCAGACAATTTATCAATATAGGTAGTACAGAAATCGGCCATGCTTCCTGTAAAATTCTGCGCGTTCTGCATAGCAGTCAGTGTGGCCTCACCTTCAGCTGTTATCGTACCGTCAAGGAACTGGTGTGCCAAAGAAGGGATCTGAGGTACATAGCTGAAACCTGCTTTGCCCAACACATAGTTGGTCATGGCAGTAGCGGCGGTCGGAGCGAACAGGGCGCCGATGTTGATTGCCATATAGAACAAACTGAAAGCGGTATCACGTTTCGCACTATACTCGGGAGCATCATACAGATTACCTACCATTACTTGCAGATTTCCCTTGAAAAGTCCGGTTCCCAAAGCAATCAGGGCAAGAGCGCCGAACATGGAATACAATCCGATATTAGTTGCCATCGGGATAGCCAACAAGACATAACCGGCAAACATGATAACGATACCGGTAGTAACCATCTTGCCATAGCCGAATTTATCAGCCAGAATACCTCCGATAAGCGGCATGAAATACACTCCTGCCAGGAAGCTGGCAAAAATCGTTGACGTCGTGGCGGCTGTAAAGCCGAATTTCGCTTGCAAGAAGAGAGTGAAAATAGCAAGCATGGTGTAATAACCAAAGCGTTCGCCGGTATTGGCGAGAGCTAATGCATATAAGCCTTTAGGCTGTCCTTCAAACATAGTTGATAAAGATTTAATTAATAGTTAGTATTCTTTTTTGCAAAGATATAACTTTTAGTCTATCTGAAAAAAAAAGAGCCACAAATGTGACTCTTTTTGGCATATTTATTCGGTGAAAAGGGAACATATCTCTGCTTTCGTTTCTTTTATCAAGTCATCGGGAGCTATTTTTATCTGTAATCCGCGGATACCGGCACTGATATAAATAAATGGAAATGTGATGCAAGTCTCGTGTATATAGGTGGGGAAATGTTTTTTCATGCCGATGGGAGAACATCCTCCCCGGATGTATCCTGTCAGGGGAAGCAACTCTTTCATGGGGATCAGGTCGCATTTCTTGTTACCTGAGACTTTTGCCGCCATTTTTAAATCTACCTCGTGCTCGCCGGGTATGACACAGACAAAATATCCAGATTTATCCCCATGAAGCACCAAAGTCTTGAAGACTTGTTCTATGTTCTCGCCCAAACTGGCGGCAACGTGAACGGCGCTGAGGTCATTCTCGTCTACTTCGTATGGAATAAGCTCGTATGCTATCTTGGCTTTATCAAGCAGACGGGCTACGTTGGTTTTAGCTATCTTCTCTTTCATTGCTGGTATGCCGGTTAATTTTCCAATTCTTCTTTTATAAACTTCGGGGTATATCCTTTTTTGCTTTCGGCCACTTCCTCGGGAGTTCCGGCCGCAAGTACCTGTCCTCCGCCCCGTCCGCCTTCGGGACCCATATCGATGATGTAATCCGCCAGTTTGATAACGTCCAGGTTATGTTCGATAACCAGAACGGTATTGCCTTTTTCCACCAGTTTGTTCAGTACATTCATCAGCACACGGATATCTTCGAAATGAAGCCCGGTAGTAGGCTCATCCAGAATATACATCGTTTTTCCGGTATCACGCTTGGACAGTTCCGTAGCCAGTTTCACACGCTGGCTCTCTCCGCCCGACAAGGTGGTGGAAGGCTGTCCCAGTTTAATATATCCCAACCCCACCTCTTGCAGCACTTTGATTTTATTCAGAATCTGAGGCACATTCTCAAAGAACTCTACAGCACGATTGATGGTCATGTCCAGTACATCGGCTATGGATTTACCCTTATAGCGCACTTCCAGCGTCTCGCGGTTGTATCGTTTGCCGTGACAAACCTCGCAAGGCACTAGCACATCGGGCAGGAAATTCATTTCGATGGTCTTGTATCCGTTACCACCGCAAGCCTCGCAGCGTCCTCCGGTTACATTGAACGAGAAACGCCCCGGCTTATAGCCACGGATCTTCGCTTCGGGCAGACCGACAAACAGATTCCGGATATCCGAGAATACCCCTGTATAGGTGGCCGGATTGGAACGCGGTGTCCTACCCAGCGGCGACTGGTCCACATTCACCACCTTATCTATATAGTCCAGTCCCTCCACACTGTCATAGGGCAGAGGTTCCTGCAAAGAACGGTAGAAATGCTGTGACAGGATGGGCTGCAAGGTATCGTTTATCAGCGTGGATTTACCACTGCCGGACACCCCTGTGACACAAATGAGTTTTCCCAAAGGAAATTCCACATCCACATTCTTCAGGTTGTTCCCCTTCGCCCCTCTCAGCCATAAGGATTTCCCGTTACCGGGGCGGCGTTCGGCCGGTATCTCTATCTTCATCTGTCCGTTTAAATACTTAGAGGTAAGCGTTCCTGTCTGAAGCATTTGTTTCGGAGTCCCCTGAAACACTACCTCGCCTCCCAGGCGGCCCGCCTTCGGTCCCATATCAACCACATAGTCTGCCGCCAGCATCATATCCTTGTCATGCTCCACCACGATGACAGAGTTACCTGTGTCACGCAACTTCTTCAAAGAGTTGATAAGGCGGAGGTTGTCCCGTTGGTGTAATCCGATACTCGGTTCATCCAGAATATAAAGCACGTTCACCAGCTGGGAGCCGATTTGAGTTGCCAGACGGATGCGCTGGCTCTCGCCTCCCGAAAGGGATACCGAGGTGCGGTTCAGTGAAAGATAATCCAGTCCCACATCCAACAAAAACTTAAGACGGGTACGGATCTCCTTCAAAATCTCGGCGGCAATCATGCGCTGCTTGTCTTCCAAAAAAGAATCGACCTGTTGCAACCAGTCATACAGTTCGTTAATATCCATGCTTGCCAGTTCATAAATGTTCTTGTCATGGATACGGAAATGCAACGCCTCCTTGTTCAGACGCGCGCCCTTGCATTCGGGACAAACATCGGTCTTGGCAAACTGTTCCGCCCACTTCTGAGCAGTGGCCGACGCATCTTTCTCCTGCATCATCTGGATGTACTTCACAATCCCTTCATAAGTTACAAAGTAATCGGAAGAGGTATGAATCAAGGTGCTCTTTATCTTGATACGCTCATCCGAGCCATAGAGTATTTCGTCTATCGCATCATCCGGCATATCCTTGACCGGCGTCTTGATCGTAAAATCATATTTTTCAAGCAACGCCTCTATCTGCCAGAAAATCATGGCATTTTTATATTTGCCCAAAGGCACGATGGCTCCTTCGTAAATGGAAAGATTCCTGTCGGGAATCACTTTGTCCACATCAATCAGATTCACATACCCCAGCCCCTTACAACGGGGGCAAGCTCCCTGCGGAGAGTTAAACGAAAAATTATGAGGAGCAGGTTCTTTATAAGACAGTCCGGTAACAGGACACATCAACCGCTTGCTGTAATGGCGCACCTCCCGGGTATCGGCGTCATAAATCATAATCAGCCCCTCACCCTGCTGCATGGCAGTGGCAACGCTCTGTTTCAGCCGTTTGTCATCCTTTTCCGATACGACCAACTTATCTATCACAACTTCTATATCATGATTTTTATAACGGTCCAGCTTCATGCCGTGTACAATCTCGCGCACCTCGCCGTCCACGCGGACATACAGATAACCTTTCTTGCGCACTTGCTCGAAAAGTTCTTTGTAATGTCCCTTGCGGGTACGTACCAACGGGGCAAGCATAAATATCTTCTTACCCTGATAATCCCGGTGAATCAGGCCGATGATCTGTTCCTCGGTATATTTCACCATTTTCTCTCCCGAAAGATAAGAATAAGCAACTCCTGCACGGGCATAGAGCAAACGGAGATAATCGTATATCTCTGTCGTAGTCCCCACGGTAGAGCGGGGATTCTTGTTTGTCGTTTTCTGTTCGATGGAAATTACCGGGCTGAGTCCTGTAATCTTATCCACATCCGGCCGCTCCAACCCTCCCAGGAAATTACGGGCGTATGCGGAAAAGGTCTCAATGTATCTCCGCTGCCCTTCGGCGAAGATGGTATCGAATGCCAAGGACGATTTACCGCTTCCGCTCAATCCGGTTATCACCGTCAGGCTGTTCCGTGGAATTTCAACATCTATATCTTTCAAGTTATGCACACGGGCACCGTATACATTAATCAGTTCTTTTTCTTCACTCATAGTCTTCTTACTCTGCGTAATCTTTGCAAAATTAATGCTTCCCGACGAAATATTTAATTAAAAAGCCTAATAATATTTTCTATTCTTTCTATATAATGTGAATAAAACAGTTTTTTTTGTACTTTTGCCACTCAGTTTAATCAACACACTGCAAATGAAATTTATTCGAGCATTATATCTTATCGCAGCCTTGTCTGCCAGCAGCACCGGAATGATGGCTCAAACACAGTCTTCCGGCTATTTCCTGCACACCATCACCAAAGGGCAAAGTCTTTATTCCATAGCCAGCATGTATAATGTCACTACCGGTGACATCGTTAAAATGAACCCCGGCAGTGACCAGAAAATTAAAACCGGTGAAACATTGAAGATTCCACAAAAGAACAGCGGAACGGAACAGCAGATGTTCCATACCATCCAGTCGGGTGAAACCTTGTACAAGCTGACACAACGCTATGGAGTAACCGCACAACGCATCTGCCAGGCAAATCCCGGGCTGAGCGCGGAGAATTTCCGTATCGGACAGGTTATCGTAATTCCCGCCAAAGTGACGGACAGCGAGGAGATAATTATGAACGAGGTGAAAGCTGCACAGACTACCAAGCCGGTCACCACTTCCACCCCACTGAAACCCAATTGCAGGGACATGCATAAAGTGGAACGCAAGGAAACCATATTCAGCATCAGCCGCCTGTATGGCATCACAGAAGCCGAACTGATTGCCGCCAATCCTGAACTGCGTACCGAAAAACTGAAAAAAGGAAAGTTCCTTTGTATTCCATATCCTAAGGATACAAAGACCGAAACACCTGTGAATAATACGCCTGCCGTAATTCCCACGGATGACCAGCTGTTTAATGAAAGCAAGAAGGAGGCACGCAAAATATCTACCATCAAAGCTGCCGTAATGCTGCCATTCATGACAGACGGTAAGGGCAACCGTGACGAACAGACACGTATGGTGGAATACTATGAAGGCTTCCTGATGGCAGTAGACAGCTTGAAGGAAAAAGGAGTATCCATCGACCTGTACTCATACGACACCCATAACAATACTTCTTCCATCAAGAACATTCTGGATAGAAGTGAATTGAAGAGCATGGATATTATCTTCGGCCCAGCTTATCCCGACCAGGTGAAACCGGTTGCGGAATTTGCCAAGAAAAACAATATCCGGCTGGTAGTACCTTTTACCTCCAAAGGGAATGAAGTTTTCAACAATCCCGCCATCTATCAGATAAATACTCCCCAATCTTATTTATACTCGGAAGTTTATGAGCATTTTACCCGCAAGTTTACAACCGCCAATGTTATCTTCCTGGATGCAGAAGATGGTGATAAAGACAAAGTGGATTTTATAAAAGGGCTGAAAGAGGAGTTAAAAAACAAACGCATTCCTTTTACCGAATTAAAAGGGGAAAATATTACTCCGGAATCATTGAAAGCCGCGATGAACCATAGTATGGATAATGTATTCATCCCGACTTCCGGCACCAACGTGGCATTGATAAAACTGTTACCACAACTGATTGTGACCTCCCGTGACAATCCCGACTACCGTATGCAGTTATTCGGCTATCCGGAATGGCAGACCTATACCAACGACCATCTGGCCAGTTTCTATGAACTGGACACCTATTTCTATTCTTCGTTTTACACAAACAATTTATTTCCGGAAGCCGTTCAGTTCTCATCGGCTTACCGCAAATGGTACAGCAAGGATATGCTCAACTCATTCCCTAAATATGGTATGCTGGGATTCGATACAGGATATTTCTTCCTGAAGGGCCTGTCCCAATACGGCAACAAACTGGAAGACAAACTGGACAAGGTGGCTGTCACCCCTATCCAGACCGGATTTAAATTTGAACGCGTAAACAACTGGGGTGGATTTATCAATCGCAAAGTGTTCTTCGTTCATTTTACCAAGGACTTTGAACTGATTAAACTTGATTTTGAATAATGGAAAAGTATAAGAACTTCGGGCTGCTTGTACTGACATTGCTCTTTGCATTGCCGGCAGCTGCACAGTTGGGTGAAGAACGTCATAATTTTGCCGTCGGCATCAATGGTGGTCTGAACATGAGTTCCGTCAGTTTCAACCCGAAAATCAAACTGAACACCTTGAACACCATGTCTATGGGGGTTACCATGAGATATATGTCCGAGAAATATTTCAAGATGATGTGTGGCGTACAAATGGAAATAAACTATTCACAACGCGGATGGGACGAAAAGATAGAAGACGATTCCGGCAATTCTTACAGCCGTACCATGAATTATCTGGAAATCCCTTTCATGGCACATCTGGCATTCGGCAAGGATGCATTGAACCGGGGAGTGAAGGTCTTTTTCAATGCAGGACCACAAATCGGCTTTTTCCTGGGTGACAACGAAAAGATAAACTGGACTACTTCTACAACAAGACCGGAACACGGTAAAGAGGTAGAGAATAAATTCGATTATGGTATCACAGCCGGCGCCGGTCTGGAAGTAAGTACCGGTATCGGACATTTCCTGCTGGAAGGACGTTACTACATGGGATTGAGCGACTTTTACAAGAATTCGAAAAGAGATTTTTTCGAAAGATCAGCCCATTCATTCATAGGCATACGGCTGAGTTATCTGATAGATATTACTAAATAAAAAAAAAGATTTTATTCTGCAAATAGTCCGCGTTCCACTCTCTCTCATAACAACAAAAGCCTGCAAGATGGATCTTGCAGGCTTTTTATATCATAATATTCCCTCAGCTTACCTCAAACGGTCGTATGCTTTAACCAATACCTCATCCTTACCAATGGCGCGGATGGCAAGCCAATTCAAAATGATGGCAACCAACGGCAGACATACAGTCCATGAAAGAGAAAATGTCATTGACTCTTCTTTCAACATAAAAATAAAAGTGGCCAATGTGGCATAATACCCGATCAACAAAATGGTGCTGAAAATAGTCAGACGAATTTGCAACATGCGTTTTTTAAACAAGAAGATAGTGCCGAAAGCAAGAACCGCAACAACCAGCAAAATCACAAACAAGGCCCATGGAGCATAATCTTTAGTACCATCCGCCATAGTAAGACACAGATTTGTTAAAGCGGAAACACTATAATCACTTCCTATGTATGAACCTACGGGACTACACAGGCAAATAATAATCAAGATGGTAACAACAAGTAAATAAACAGATTGAATGCGTTGTATCATAGTCTCTTTAATTTTAATCATACAACCTATCATTCTAAACGCAGTGAAAAACCTGAAAACACAAAGTGAATGGTTATCAGATTCTTCACTGCGTTCAGCATAACAGGGCTAATATAATGTGAGGTGCATCAAAACGTACCACAGATTACTCAGATTGATACAGTTTCCACACGAAATGACTCATGTATCAAAATAGAACGATCTGTGTAATCTGTGGTAAAGACCTTTTGTACAACCCCAAATGAAAAATCACTGTAGTTTCTCTTTTTCTTTAGCAGGATTACGGAAATAAACCTTGCCTTCTTCATATTCCTGAGCAGCGATCAATGTCGGTTTCGGAAGCTTTTCGTAATAACGTGAGATCTCGATCTGCTCTCTATTTTCAAAGACTTCTTCCAGGTTATCGTTGTATGAGGCAAACTCCTGCAATTTCTTTGAAAGATCATTCTTCATCTCAACACTAATCTGGTTGGCGCGTTTGCCAATGATAGCAACAGTTTCATAAATGTTACCTGTGTCTGCACATAAATCCATCATGTCACGGGTAACAGTATTACTTGGAGCGTTTGTCTTTTTGTAATCCATAATTTCTTATTTAGTTTTATTCATTAAATTCTTTTACATACTTATTGGCATCCTTGTAGATGCTCTCCACTTCTTTAGTATACTTGCTGTCAGGAAACTCGTTCTTGAAAGAATAATATTCATCTATCGTCTCACGCATACGCTCTTCTTTCTTTTCCTCCACACTCGCTTTCGCCATATCATATTTAGCACGCAAGACCAAGATAGAAAGATCTTCGCGCATCTTGGTATAAGGATAGTCTTTCAAAGCATTCTGAGCCGTAACGATACAAGACAAATAATTGTTACCGGTAGTACTATAAGTACTGTTTCCTGTATAAGAACCCAAATCATAATACAATTTCGCAGCCAGATAGTCTTTCATCACCAGCTTGTCCTGCAAATCAAAAATCATTTGCTGTGCATCCTGCCGACGGCTACTGGTTGGGAAATATTCCATAAACATCTGCAACTCCTGAATAGCTTTATAGGTGCTCGACTGGTCCAAACGAGGTTCCGGAGTATCCAAGAACAATGCTTTTCCTGAAAAATATCTGGCCTGTTCCGTATAGACCCCACGCGGATAAGTATTATAATAAGTGGTGAAATAATGCGAAGCTGTGATGAAGTCACCCTGATTATAGTAGGTCATACCCAACATATAAAGTGATTCCTCAGCCTTATCCGTTCCCTTCATGATGGTAATCAATTCCTCCAGAATGGTGGCCGCCTTAGTATTCTGCCCTTTGCCAAAGTAACTTTTGGCCGCTTCGTACTTGTATTCGTAGTCCGTGCTTTTTAAAACTTTGTTATACTCTCCACAAGACGTTAGAACCGTACCGGAGACAAGAGCTATAATGATATATTTTTTCATCTTATTCAAATAATTGCGCAAATTTACGCCTTTCCACCGAATAATGCAATATTTCCATGTTTTTAAATGCTAAAAAGTCGACAAGAGTCTATTTTTTAGAGATGAATAGATAATATCTAAGGAAATAACTGTATTTTTACATCTCATTAAACTAAACATACTATTTATGAATTTTGAATTGATTTCCGAATACCAACCCACCGGCGACCAACCGGAAGCTATCGCCCAGCTAACCGAGGGAGTGCTGGAAGGAGTCCCCGCACAAACTTTATTGGGGGTTACCGGGTCCGGCAAGACTTTCACGATTGCAAATGTAATTAAAAACATCAATAAACCCACCTTGATATTAAGCCATAACAAAACATTGGCGGCCCAGTTATACGGAGAGTTCAAGAGTTTCTTTCCCAACAATGCAGTGGAATACTATGTATCTTATTATGACTATTACCAGCCGGAAGCATACCTGCCGTCCAGCGACACCTATATAGAAAAGGATCTGGCCATTAATGAAGAGATTGACAAATTGCGGCTGGCTGCCACCTCTGCCCTGCTGTCGGGACGGAAGGACGTGGTGGTGGTGTCTTCCGTGTCCTGCATCTACGGTATGGGGAACCCGTCGGATTTCTATAATAATGTAATTGAGATAAAAAAAGGCAAACTGCTGGACAGAAATGTATTTTTACGCCGTTTGGTGGACAGCCTGTATGTGCGTAACGATATAGAGCTGAATCGCGGGAATTTCCGCGTAAAAGGTGACACGGTAGACATTTACCTGGCATATAGCGACAATCTCCTCCGGGTTATGTTTTGGGACGACGAAATTGATGCCATTGAAGAGATCGACCCTGTTTCGGGAATCCGTCTGGCTACTTTTGATGAATACAAAATTTATCCGGCCAATCTTTTTATGACCACCAAAGAGAGCCAGTTGAGAGCTATTCATCAGATTGAGGACGACTTGACGAAAGAGGTGGCCAAATTCGAGGAGGAAGGAAAAATGTATGAGGCGAAACGACTCTATGAGCGCGTGACATACGATATGGAGATGATTCGCGAACTGGGGCACTGTTCGGGCATAGAAAATTATTCCCGCTACTTTGACGGGCGTAATGCAGGTACCCGTCCTTACTGTCTGCTGGACTTCTTTCCGGATGATTTCCTGATTGTAATAGACGAAAGCCATGTCAGCGTACCGCAAATACGTGCCATGTATGGTGGTGACCGGGCCAGAAAAACTAATTTGGTGGAATATGGTTTCCGGATGGAGTCGGCTTTTGACAACCGCCCTCTAAAATTTGAAGAGTTCAAGGAACTGGCCAAGCAAGTGATTTATGTCAGTGCTACACCTGCCGATTATGAATTGGTGGAAAGTGAAGGCATTATCGTTGAACAGGTTATCCGTCCTACCGGACTGCTGGACCCGGTAATTGAAGTACGCCCCAGTCTGAATCAGATTGATGACCTGATGGAAGAGATACAGCAACGCATCGAGAAAGAAGAACGTGTACTGGTGACCACGCTCACCAAACGCATGGCAGAAGAATTGACCGAATATCTGCTGCGCAATGACATCCGCTGCAACTACATCCACAGCGATGTGGACACTTTGGAACGCGTTAAGATTATGGATGAATTACGTCAGGGCGTTTATGATGTACTGGTGGGTGTGAACTTGCTTCGTGAAGGTCTGGACTTGCCCGAAGTGTCTTTGGTCGCCATTCTGGATGCAGACAAAGAAGGGTTCCTCCGTTCCCACCGTTCGCTGACCCAGACAGCAGGACGCGCCGCCCGCAATATCAATGGAAAAGTAATCATGTATGCAGACCGCATGACGGACAGCATGAAAAAAACGATAGACGAAACCAACCGTCGTCGCGAAAAACAGCTGGCATATAACGAAGAGCATGGAATCACCCCCAAACAAATACAGCGTGCGCGTAATGCTGCCTTGTTGGGCAACAACAGCAACGAAGCGGCGGGAACCACTCAAGGCTCCAAGGCATATATTGAGCCATCTTCCAATACAATGGCTGCCGACCCGATTGTTCAGTATATGACCAAGCCACAGATGGAGAAAACGATAGAACGTACCCGGAAACTGATGCAGGAAGCTGCCAAGAAACTGGAATTTATAGAAGCTGCACAGTATAGGGATGAATTGCTGAAACTGGAAGATATGATGAAAGAGAGATGGGGATAGGCTTGTCTCCCGATAAGATAGCACGGATATATCGGTGAGTTCCGGAAAAAGTAGGGTCCCCTACTTGCCCTACTTTTTTCAGAACCGTACCATTAATTCCATAACAAACTTGTCTTGTTCAGACTCCTTTGCCAAAGAAAGTTTATCATAAAAATATTTTTCATAATTAAGACGCAAATCCGCTTGAAAAGCCTTTCCAAAGCTTAACGTCACACCTCCAGTCACACGCTGGCGGGAATAATCGGTAATGTAAAGTTTACCATCCTCATCCGCATTACCGTTACTATGATCTCCCATACTGTCATAACGTCCTAAAAATGAAATTTTCTGAAACAGACCTTTCTTGATAAACAAGTCGTAATTGACAAAGGCGTTGAAAGCATGTACATCATCAAATGAGTTTTTCGCATAAGTTTTATAAAGGTATTCGGCTTCTATATGCCAATTATCAAACTCGTAGTAAGTACCGATATCATACATATAGATGCTGATTTTATCGGGATGTATTTTCTGGGTACTCAAAGTCAAGTTATAATTTTTCCACGGCATCAATTGAAGCTTAACAGAATAATTCAACGTGTTGTGCCACTCTTTCTGATTGGTGAGTCCGGAGCCGTTGAACAGTCCGCCCTCCAGTTTCAACGGCAGTCCCTCCTTTAAAGAGAAAGCTCCGGTAGCCCCCACATCACGCACATTCCCCACCTGTTTGGCTATGAACGAACGGTTGGCAAAATATTGTTGGTGGGGAGATCGATGAGCGTCTATGGTGAAAGGCACACGCATCTGTCCTAGTGTGACATTCCATGTATCATTGGGGACAAAGCGGGCGTATGCATCCAGCATCTTGATACTTCCCTCATCGGACAAGTCTATTTCAGCTTTATAAGCGATTACCGGAAGAACCTTCCCGTCCAGACTGACACGGGCGTTACGTACTTGGAACCGTTGCATTCCGTTAGTGGTTTGAAGTTCATATTTACCGCGGATCGTTCCATGTACTTCCGGCAAATATTCTTTAGGAATAGTCAGCTGTGCGGAAGCAGTTGCAATACTCAGCATTGTAAAAGCAGACGCTACAAGTGTATTTCTCATTTTTATTAATGTGACTTTCTTTGTTTACGGCTGCAAAGATATAGGTTCGGTATATCTGTAACATTTCATTCATATTACAAATCTGTTTCATTTGATATGGGGAATACATTTTACAGTCACATTCCGTATGCTTCTCATCTGCTGTGAACGCAGTGAATATGACCAAAAGAAATATCGACGTACCGACAGAGTTATTCAATAATACGGGCAGTTTCCACCTTCTCCAGACGTGCACGGAGTTTTCCCATCATGGATTTACGTATCCGGAGCCTCATCAGGCAATCCATATCATACGATTGTTCCAAGATGGCAGGCTCGTCCTCTTTCACAATGCGCATGATATCATTCATAAAAGGATATTCAAAGGATACGGTGATTTCTTCATCCACTGTTCTTTCCACTATATCAGCAGCAGCTATTGCTTCGGCAGCGGCGGCCTTGTAAGCGACAATCAGTCCGCTGGTTCCCAATTTTATACCTCCAAAGTAACGGACTACTATAACAAGGATATCCGTCAACTCATTGGAATTTATTTGCCCCAAAATAGGCTTTCCTGCGGTACCCGAAGGCTCTCCGTTATCATTTGCTCTGAAATCCTTCCTTTCATGCCCCAGCATATAAGCGTAACACACATGACGGGCATCGTAATATTTCTTCTGATACGCGTCAAGATGCTGCTTTATTTCCTCTATGGTACGTACCGGAATGGCAATAGCTATAAATTTACTCCGTTTCTCCGTATATATGCCTTCGGCAATGTCTGTAATGGTTTTATAAGTATCTTCTTGTATCATGGGTTTCAGAAATCATAAATCTTTAATTATAACTCACAGAATCTGTCTGGCAATCCATGCACACGCCTCAGCATCAGCCAGCGCATGATGGTGATTCTCCAATTCAAAACCAAAAAAACCGGCCACTGTATGTAACTGGTGGTTTCTCAACCCTTTCAGCTTCCGGGAAGCCTGATAGGTACAATAAAAGTCATAATCAGGATAATCCATACAATAAGTACGGAACACAGCTTTCAAACATCTCTCATCAAAGGCTTTGTTATGCGCAACTAGCGGAAGCCCCTCTATTTTAGGGGCAACCTGTTTCCATACTTCTGAAAAAACAGGAGCATGGGCAGTATCTTCCTGTGTCAATCCATGAATACGGGTGTTCCAATACAAATAGTAATCCGGTTCAGGATGGACGAGGCTGTAGAACCGATCGGCTATCTCACCATTTCTCACAATAACCACACCCACACTACATATGCTGGTACGTTCATTATTTGCCGTCTCGAAGTCTATTGCTGCAAAATTATCCATACTTTTTTCGTTACACAGACAAAGGTACGACAAAAAAGCGATATACAAAATTCTTTTTTCCGGTACAATTTCTTATCTTTGAAATCTCAGCAGCAAAATAGACCAATATCTGTGACAATCAGCACTTGTAAAAGCTGAAAGATTAAACCATCTTTGCACTGTTTTTGTTTTTTAACTTAGACTAGATTTATAGTAAGATGAAAAAGATGAAATTCTCTACCTTGTTAATAGCAGCAGGGTTACTTTGTATCTCCGTTCACATAACAGCCCAACCACACTCCCGAAAGAAGGTGGGTATAGTTCTCAGTGGCGGAGGAGCCAAAGGAATGGCACATATAGGTGCTTTAAAGGTCATAGAAAAAGCCGGCATTCCCATAGATTATGTAGTAGGAACCAGCATGGGATCAATCATAGGCGGACTTTACTCCATCGGTTATACTCCCGAACAATTAGACAGCATGGTTCGCCGGCAAGACTGGACTTTTCTGCTGAGTGACAAAATACCACGCAGTGAACAAAATATGGCGGAACGGGAGGCCGCTGAAAAGTATGTATTCTCTCTTCCATTCGGAAAAGATGCCAAAACACAAGCCATAGGAGGATTGATAAAGGGACAAAACTTGGCAAACCTGTTCAGCGAGCTGACCGTAGGATATCATGATTCCATCGATTTCAACAAGTTGCCTATTCCCTTCGCCTGTGTTTCCGAGAATATTGTAAATGGCAACGAGGTAAATTTTCATAAGGGTGTACTGGCTACGGCCATGAGGGCTAGTATGGCCATACCGGGAGTATTCACTCCAGTCCGGCTGGACAGTATGGTTCTAGTGGATGGAGGTGTGGTAAATAACTACCCTGTAAATGTTGCGCGTGCCATGGGGGCGGATATTATTATAGGAGTAGACGTACAAAGTGACTTGAAGCCTGCCAACGAACTGAATAGCGCCGGCAGTATTTTGGGGCAGCTCATCAACTTGATGGGATTACAGCTTTATAAAAAGAACCTGGAAGAGACCAATGCTTATATCAAGGTGAATGTGGAAGGATATTCAGCTGCCAGCTTCACACCTAATGCAGTGGATACACTGATCCGTCGGGGAGAAGAAGCGGCACTGGCACAAGAAGGTGCTTTAATGAAGCTGAAGCAGGAACTGGGTCTGGACAGCACCTATATGCCGAAACCTCTTCCCAGCTATCCGTACTCCCCCAGCCGCAAAGTGTATATAAAAGAAATCACTTTCGACGGGCTGGACGAGAAAGACAAGCGATGGCTGTTGAAACGCTGTGATTTAAAGGAGGATTCTGAAATAAGCATCCGCCGCATAGAAGAAGCAACGGCCATATTGTGTTCTAATCTGGAATATTCCAGCGCCACTTATAATCTGCCCGAAGCCCCCGGCGGAGGCTATAATTTACATTTCCTTCTAAGCAAGAAATATGAGAATAAACTAAACGTAGGGATTCGTTTTGATTCGGAAGAAACAGCCAGTCTGCTGATTAATGTCACCAGCAATTTCCGGGGAAAAGTACCCACTACGCTGTCTTTGACAGGACGACTGGGGAAACGTTATGCCGCGCGCATAGATTATGGATTTGAACCGGCTCCTTTGAAGAATATCGGGCTGGCATATATGTTTCAATACAATGATATTAATTTCTATCGTTATGGAGATAAGTCACATAACTCCACTTTCCGCTACCATTTGGGGGAACTGTCATTCTCGGATGTATGGTACAAGAATGTGCGTTTTGCTATCGGATTAAGGTATGAATTGTATGACTATGACAAATTTTTATACCAGGAAGGCAATCAGGGTTTTGACGTAGGAACAGAACACTTCTTCAGTTATTTCGCACAAATGCATTACGAGACTTTCGACAAGGCGTACTTCCCAACCAAAGGCATATCGGCAAGAGCCTCTTATTCGCTTTATACCGACAACTTTACCGGATATGACGGCCATGCCCCTTTTTCAGCCATAAAAGGTTATTGCCAGGGAGTGGTTCCTGTTACACGCAGATTCTCCATACTGCCTGCCATTTACGGCCGATTCCTGATAGGAAAAGATATTCCATATTCCAAACTTAATGCAATGGGTGGAGATGTGCAAGGACGCTTCCTGCAACAACAACTACCGTTTGTGGGAATAAACAATGTGGAATTAATGAGAAATACGCTACTGATAGGAAGCATGAAATTCCGCCAACGGATGGGAAGTGTACATTATCTGACGCTAACGGGAAATTATGCGCTGAGTGCAAGCAAGCTGAGGTATCTGTTGGAACAGGATACCATGTTCGGCTGCGGTATCGGCTACGGTTTGGATAGTATGTTCGGGCCCTTAGAGGCATCACTGAACTATGCAAACCGAGCCAATAAAGTGAGTATGTACGTCAATCTAGGATTTAAGTTTTGATTCCTCATTGATAACCGCCATCATACCTTCTATCTGAGCCAAAGCCATCATACGGCCATGAAACGAATAGCCCGGGTTGTATCCTTTGCCGGCATCATCCAGCATCATGCGCCCATGATCCACACGCATCGGGACACCCGGACGCTCTTTCTCAAAAATACGGATCAACTCTATCACATGAGCACGCCCTCCCAAATGAGATGCTTCTATAAAATTCCCGTTGGGAAATGCATTGGTACTGCGCAAATGTACAAAATGAGTACGGTGCGCAAACATACGTGCCAACGAAGGTACGTTGTTATGCAATCCGGCACTGAGCGAACCGGCGCAGAATGTCAGCCCGTTATGCGAGTTATCAACCGCATGGAGGAGCCAGGTGATATCTTCCTCACTGGTCACAATACGCGGCAAGCCCAATACCTGGAAAGGGGGATCGTCCGGATGAATGCACATATTTATGCCATATTCATCACACACCGGCATGACAGCCTGCAAGAAATAACGTAAGTTTTCACGCAGGGCATCACGGTCTATCCCATCATACAAAGACAAAAGACGGCGGAATATGGCTACCGGATGCCGGTCTCCCTCCTTTATATTACCATTTACAAATCCCTGCGTCTTGACTATAATGGTATCGACCAATTCGTTTTTCTCGGTTTCGGTTATAGTCTTATCCAATTCACGCACCTGTTGTAATTCCGAATCGGTATAGTCTTTCTCCGCCCCTTCACGCTGAAGAATCATACAATCAAAATAAGCGAACCGGATCTTGTCAAAGTACAAAGAACTGGTCCCGTCCTCCCAAGGATGTTCCAAATCGGTACGTATCCAATCAATGACGGGCATGAAATTATAGCATACGGTCTTGATACCCGCTTTACCTAAGTTGGCCAGACTTACTTTGTAGTTTTCTATCAATTGACCCCGTTCAGGACCGGCATATTTGATAGCTTCACTTACCGGCAGGCTTTCTACCACCGACCAGCGCAATTGGTGAGATTCAATGTAATCTTTTAAACTCTTAATAGCTTCCAAAGTCCATATTTCACCATTAGGTACATCATGAAGGGCGGTCACAATTCCTTCCACCCCGATTTGTCTAAGCATGGGAAGCGTTATCTTATCTTTCCTCCCAAACCATCTCCATGTCTTTTCCATTCGTATTATGTGTTTTAGTCTGTACGACAAAGTCTTTATTAATCTTCTTTGAGCCTTTTTCTATTGATGTATAATCATTGCAGAGCGTGCCGGTACCATAAGTTCAGCACCTGAAACCTGTCCCAGGCCTTTCATGTTTATTTTGCCATCCTTACAGATTACAGTGTATTTACCCGACGGAATGTCCAACTTGACAGGCTCTGCACGGCTGTTCAAAGCTACGATGATATTTTTCCATGAGTCACCATTTGCATTGTCTTTCAAGATAAAGGCAACCACATTCGTATTTTTTACAGGTAAAAACTCCAATTGCCTACGTACCATATCAGCATCCCCCATACGGAAAGCGGGATGTGCTTTACGCATGGCTATTAAACCTTTCACATATTCGAACACATCTTTATGCACGGTCTTATTTTTCCAATCTATCGTATTAATACTGTCGGGACTATTATAAGAATTATGAACTCCCTTCTTGTCACGCATCATCTCATCCCCTGCAAATATAAACGGTACTCCTTGTGAAGTAAAGACAAATGTTTCCGCTAACTTCTGCAAAGCTGCCAGTTCCTCTACCGAAGCATCTGGCATGGTAGCTTTCAGACGATCGGCAAGACACATGTCATCGTGACAACTTACATAACTTATCATCTGGGTAGGTTGTAACGCCCAAGGTTTCTTACTATAATTCACAGAATCACTTATAACCTGCGGATGTTCGATTGCTCCCACAACTCCAAATTTGATACTCATTTCGTGTCCCGGCTCCCCTACTAGAAAAGCTCCTTTGGTATCATCATCCCAACTACCTCGCAAACCATCACGCATTTCATCTGAGAAAGCGGCGATACGAGGCATCTTTTCCACATTGGCTTTCATTGCCAGTTTGTCTGCTTCTAATTGAGGAGAACTGGCAGCCCATCCTTCACCATACATGAAAATAGACGGATCTATTTTATCAATAGCCGCACGTATCTCATTCATGGTTTCAATATCATGTATCCCCATCAAGTCAAAACGAAAGCCGTCTATGTGATATTCATTAATCCAATATAGAATAGACTCTATCATATATTTACGCATCATGGCGCGGTCGCTTGCCGTTTCATTTCCACATCCCGAACCATTTGCCCATTGTCCGTCCTTCGTCTGGCGATAGAAATAACCGGGAACCGTACGTTCGAAATTGCTTTCGTCTGTATTGAAAGTGTGATTATACACCACATCAAGCACCACCCTGATTCCCGCCTTATGTAAAGCTTGTACCATTTGTTTGAATTCCCTGATACGAACATCGGGTTTATAAGGATCTGTAGAATAAGAGCCGTCAGGCACATTGTAATTTTGCGGATCATACCCCCAATTATATTGGGCCTTGTCCAGTTTTGTTTCATCCACCGAGGCATAATCATACGACGGCAATAAATGTACGTGGGTAATTCCCAGTTCTTTCAAATGGTCAATACCTGTCTTCTCGCCTGAAGAACTGATAGTACCCTGCTCTGTCAAAGCCAGGAACTTGCCTTTATTTTGAATTCCAGAAACAGAATCCAAAGAGAAATCGCGATGATGCATTTCATAAACCATAATATCAGCATAATTCTTCAAAGGAGGACGCACATCGTTCTCCCATCCTTCCGGATCTGTAGAACGAAGATCAAGCACAGCTGCCCGTTTACCATTTACCCCTACGGCTTTTGCCATAATTCCCGGAGTGTCTCCTAACCATTTCCCGTTCACCTTCACATTAAAGGTATAGAATTTACCCTTCAGGTCCTCTTTTATTGAAATAGTCCAGGTACCATTCTCTCCCATCTCCATCGGAAAAGTATTAGAAGCTGAACCTTCATTACCCGATTCAAATAAAAGGACACGCACCTCTTCCGCTGTAGGAGCCCAAAGTGAAAACTTTGTTTCGGCAGGTGAGTACTCCATTTCAGTCAGCGCATCTTCACGGACAGGATATTCATCAAACGAATTATATTCTTTTTTCACAGACTGACAACTAATAGTAGTAGAAACAATTGATGCCCAAATAACATGTCTCACATTCATAATCTTATCTTTTTATTTTATCAGGATTCTTATTTATAAAATCTTTCCAGCCGGAATATTCTTTAGTCAATGTCGGTCTGCCCATTTGTAAATAATGACAATAAGCAGCCGCCAACCCATCTGTTGCATCCATAAAAGGCAGCATATCACTCTCTGGTATATGTAACATCCTCTTCAACATATCAGCGACCTGTTCCTTGCTGGCTTGCCCATTACCGGTTATCGCCATCTTTATCTTCAACGGCGCATATTCTGTTATAGGAATATCACGGCTCAAAGCAGCAGCCATAGCCACCCCCTGTGCCCGCCCTAATTTTAACATCGACTGCACATTTTTCCCAAAAAAAGGTGCCTCAATTGCTAATTCATCAGGTAAATAGGCTTCTATTATACCAACCACCCGTTCAAAAATACGGCGCAGTTTTAAATAATGATCACCATATTTACGAAGATCAATGACCCCCATAGTCATTACCTGCGGTTTAGTACCTACTACTTTCAGCAGACCATACCCCATTATGGTTGTTCCAGGATCTATACCCAGAATGATTTTCTCTTTTACCGGCTGAATCACTTAATTACCTCCATCAAAGTGGGAAAGCCAACCACCTTATCTTTAAATATCTTCATCATTTCCTCATTCAGATGCATCCCCTGCTGAGTATGCCAGCGGTGTAAGGTCGCTGTATCTTCCACCTCCCATTGCAATGAAAAACATTCTGAATCCTGCTCTTTATGACTAAGGATGTGCGTAAGACGGGGATTTTGCAATATTCCCGTTTTTTCCACTTCGGGAATGTAGCTTTCACTAAGCCAAATGACAAAATTACGCGCATCGTCAATACCTGTTTGATAAGTTGTATTATAAATTAACATATTTATAGTCTTTAAGTTAAAAAAGACCTGCTCCGCAGACCTTCATTTTCTCATTAAAAAGTGGAGCATGCGAGACTCGAACTCGCCACCTTTAGACTGCCAGTATGAATTCTGATCTGCGCTTACTATACTGACAAGCAGAAGGTTATCTACCCATTCAAAATCCTCCAAGATTCGTTTTAGTAAAAATCATCTTGATTTTCTATTTTATTTTATTCATTATTTTCCCTGTTCTAACGTCCAAATACTAAAAAGCCGCTCAACTCACTACTATAATTGAACGACCATAAACATTCAAGGGATTTCCTTTTCATACATTAACCAAAATTGTAAGGCATCAGAAAGCACAGACCAGCCAACCACTTTTTGTTGCCAGACTAAAACCTAATGCGTCCATAATACCCTCAATTTCCAATGAAAAGTACACTATAGATTTGCGAGCCATTTCTTGCCAGACTTGGTATTAAGCCAAACAGCTATAATAGAACCTATCACAGCCATTACCGCAAATAAAGATATTAATGCTTCCATATAATTACTGTTTTATTATTTTATAACCTATGTATGAAATATATAGGTAACAAAAATACCTATAAGTATAAGTACCCAATTTTCTACTTTTTCTTGTTGTGTCGCAACAGAAACAACACTTCCTACCACTAATGCAGTAAAAGATATTTTTGCTAAATCATAAAAGAACTTACCAAGCGTTTCCCGACTTGTTTTCTCTTTTTCTTTAACTTCCTTCTTTACTTCCTGTTGTTCACTCCAACTTCCCATTCAAATTAAGATTTATTGCAAATATACGAAAATCAAACAATAAACAATAACATAAACCATTTATTTAACACACTTCACCCTTCGGCAAATTGGCCTGATTATGGCCAAAATATTGTCCATCGATTATATATCTATAGTGCACCTAATAACACATTATCTACATGCTGCTTTATTCGTGTGACTCTTTCAGATATAAACATCTTTACAGACATGTTGTTGGCAAAGGGAGGGAGTAATATCAGACTTTTTAAAGATGAAACAAGTTTTTATGTTTACATTTATAAAAGTACATGGTCACGAACTAATATTGAAGTGTTCTCTGATAATCATAATAAATTTTATTTCACAGACGTGACAGATCAAATCAGTATATCAGATTTGGAAGAAATCTCTATATCTTGAAAAATATAGCGGTTTATTCAGATATTTATTACCTTTGCACTGCACATGGCGTTGTGCATATCAGGATCGGGTGGAACCGGCTTGTACCGGACCATCCGTTTTTTTATACCCAAGATACGGTTCACCAATTATCCCAATAATTACTATACCATTTCACTCTATATTTATAGATACTTCCGTTATAATTATATAATTTCTGAACACAACAGATATTAGGATTACCGATTACAACTAATATACAATTACGGACATATTCTAATTCTGAATCTTCTCTTAGTAAGTACATTCCACTATATTGCATAGAGCCTAATTCGTCTTGGGAATCTATATTTCTAGCATCTCTGAATCTTAACCATGTATCATTTATTCCTATCAGTCCCCCCAGATCGCCAACAGGCAGAAATTCTTGTTTAAATTCCTACCTGTATGAGCGAACTGTTTATGATCACTGTTAATAATTCTAGCATTATTCTATATCCCTGACGCAACGGTAACCAGCATAGCCCGCATCACCATAACCCAACCACTCATTGTTATAACCAATACTCATCAATCCCAGAAATCCTGTATCAGTTACCTGTCCTGAACCATTCTTGTTATAATAACAGCAATACCCATACACTGTATAACTTCCATTTCCGTCAAGTCCTGAATTTATAGAAAATCTGGTGCGGCAATGAATGGAGGCCCGATAACGATTCTTCCAATTATGACCAGTTATGGGGTTCCCCTCACATTCTTTCTTATAAATAAACGTGTCATTGTAATCATAGGTATTTCCATCCACTTGTGCGCCTGTCTTTCTCAAGAGTTCAGGAGCGGCCACCACGATCAATGCCAGCTCGCGCTGGTTAGGCAGACGCCATGACGCACTGGTCTGAACGGAACTTACCTTACTGTCTTGTTCCACATAACTGGCAGCTTCTGTTATCCAGGCATCCTTGGCATCCTTTGCTGTAGAGGTTATAAACGGATAATATTCTTTAGAAAAACTTTCCCTCCACAAGCCATGTCCACCACAATAATCCTGTCTGACTTTTCCATACAAGAAATCACTTGATACCTGCAGAACCTTTGGAACCCTGTTTATGACGCTGCGCTCATTGTGGGGCGCCAGTTCCCTTGACGTGAACCCCCTCAATGCGATAGACGAAAGGTTCATTGTAATGGTCTTTGTCGTATTGTCATATTCATAATATCTATCAGGGAAAATGGTATGGCTTGCATTCCGTTTCGCAGCCTGGGTAATGCCAAGATTGCGGGCACATCGGATATTCCCCCGTTCCCGTTTGTGTTCGCCACCGAAACTGCATCCCTGCTCGCTCCAGACAAGACGGCTGCTCCGGCCCGAATTCGTGTGTATCCGGGCAACTGGATTCTCAGACGTCTTACCCGCCAGCAGTGTTTCAATGTCTTCCGGACACAGGACCGCCTCCGTAGGAAGTGCAGGTTCCGCTATCCACATGCCGATAATCTGGTCCCTCGCACATACGTACCATCGTATCTCATTCTCTTCCAACGTGCCACTACCGTCCAGGTCACGGTTACGGCCGGCCCACGCCTTATAAGAATACTGCCCATCATAAGACAATGTGGTATACCCGCCTTCCTTTTTATAACTGCCGTCATTCTGCAGCAGATACCCGTTCTTTTTCCAGTTTACATAACCATATCCGTTTGCGCCACACTGTGCCAACGTATTTCCACGGCCGTCCTTGTCAGGATTCTCTGATAATGATAAATCCTGGTCGAACCGTTCACTGCAATACAACCCGCCCGTCTCGTCAACACTCTCCACCCCGTACACATTACCCTCAAAGTTGTCAAGGTCATAGAAGCAGGCAATGGAACGCTGGCTGACGGAATATACAGCGTCGGCAAAGATACTCTGCTGATCCTTACTATACTGCAAGGAGGTTGCCAGGGTAAACACGCGGTCATCGGCATTGACAAACTCGTTCAGCCTGACATTTCCCTTATTGACTGGATTTTCTTCGTAATAATACTCGTCTACAAAACAGGTGTAATATGCACCCTCTCCATTTTCATTCCAGACTTCCTGCAGGACTTCAAATACATTCTGTGTTTTCTTCGGATCATATATGGCCAGTTCCCCTTTTGTATCCTGTTTTTGGAATTTGACCCATCCGAGATAGGGCATAAGGATCTCTTTTGCTCTTAAATTTGCATCATCAGCTCCCTTTTGGGGATAGTACATCTCGCCAACCGTTCCGAAGGGAGTTTTGCAATATATATAGATACCCTGCTCAAGCACGCTCCTTCTTATATTCATCTCCACCGCCTCATAGTGCGCGTCCACACGGACCTTGGAGCCTTTACGAAACACCACGCCCTCGGCACCCGGCTGATTCTCCCGGTTTGTCTCAACCTCGGCTATAATCTCGTCCACACCATTGACCGTCACGGTATATTTGTAATAATGGTCACGTTCAACATCAAAGTTATTAAAATTGCCATCAGAGAAATCCCCCAGATGGATGGTGTATTTCACGTCCGCCTCCACTTCCATCCCTTTATTATCTTTTCCCTTGAAATGTCCTGTCACCTCCACATAGGTGGTGTTCTCCGGAGCATTTTCGAACTGATAATGTGATTCATGGCCCTCCTGGGTTTCTTTAAGATTTATTCCGCTGGAACCCTTTTTTATTTTCTCACGGTCATGGAAAGAAGTTATACCGGTTGCCTGTGTTCTTGCCATATTCTCCGGAACATAGACCAGAAAAGAGTTTGGAGTCTGGGGGTTAAAAGGAGTCTGCTCCCCGTCAGTCACACCTATTTTATCTGTCCTGTCTTGGCTGAATTTGGGGGATACCCACTCGGCCACATGACGGAACTGATAGCTACGGGGGGTGAAGGTCACTCCCTCCTTGGACTTGAAAGTGAAACTGATCTTGGCTATCAGGCGTTCCAGAAGGAAAGGATTATTTATTGAGTCTATTCTTGTTTCTGTGCCTGTAGCATCATCCATATAAGTGACAGTACCATCCTCGCCAATCCTGCATGCCGCAGTACTGTTATTCACGGAGCCTGCCAGCGGCAGGTAACCGTCCGTCATGTTGAAGTTGCCCGTCCATGTGGGACGGACCGCCTGAAAGAATTTTTCCTGATCGGTAAGTCCTTTAAGCTCCTCCTCCGATTGCATGCCGGGAAAATACTTGAGGAAGGAGCCTGTCACATTTCCCAACAGATAGATATACACATCACCCGGATAGGCATAGAAGTTCAGTCTTCCCTCATTTCCTTCTCCTGTCCAAAAGCCGTCTTCCTCATTATTGACCGTCCCTTCATTGGAGTTCAGGAATATCCTGTATCCCAGTAGCTTGTTCTGGCTCTGGTCCTTACCCTTATTCTCATACATGAACAGCATGATCCTGCCCAGACGGGAGTCCTCGGTGCCAGCCGCACGGGTGACAATATCCGATCTGATGCCGCCGCTGACACTGAACGGAAGGCTCACCCTCACAGTCTTGCCGCGGTCCACGCCACCGGCGGCACTGCAGCCAGCCGGCATCGGTATCTCGTCCGTGCAGGAGAGGCAAAGGAACGGCACCAACATCGTCAATATGTATCTTGATATACCTTTCATAAAAATTGCCATATATAAATGTTCTTGTTAATCAAAACTAATGCCAGGATTCTCGACCTCCGTCCAGTCTCCGACTTTCCACCATGTTCTAGTGGCCGTATACCCATCCAAGGGGATGACAAGGAACACCTTGACAAACATGTTGGGTTTGACCGCTGGAAGTGTGACATAATCCATATGGGACTCCTCCTTGTCCGCCCCCGTATCACTGTTTTCATGGCTGTGGTGCAGAATCTTCATATAATACCCGTCACCTTCCACCCCACTGGCGGCATTCTTATCCGATTTGTAAGGATTTGCAAACAGGTAGACCGCCTTTCCGGGAAGCCACTGGTACTCTTTCTTTCCATCCGTATTATCGTCCGGAGCCTTGTTGTTCCATCTTCTGGTTATTTTGTTGATGTGAAGTTGTGCGATTTCATCCGGGTTGGATGGTGTATCCTCAAAGCCGCAACGTAGGATCGGCAGACCGTTCTTCTGATATGGGGAGTCGGAAGTGTCGCCTTTATCACTTTCCCTATGGGCTATCTCACTACTTTCCAACGCCGGAGCATCTTGGGGAAACAGATATCCTTTCGTCGGGATGTTGTACAGATATACTCCGCGCCCGATATACAGGTCACCTTCACCGATGCCGCCTTTGGCGAAATAAAGTTCCATCTTGCCCAAGGAACGCCGCAGGGGAAGTGTCAGGTTTTCCGTCTCCTTCGTTATGACAACCTCCTGTTTCACAGCCATGGGAAGAATGGAACTTGAGTACTTCTTCCCGGTCTCGTCTTTCGCGGCCGGATCCCCTTCGGTCAGCTTGCTCTCAGGAAGCCCACTGAATGTCAATTCCAACAGTTCCCGCTGTGTTATCTCCTTGTCGTCCGTCCAGACATATCTCCCGGTTTCAGAATCATAAACAGCGGCCGGCAGGGATTTCAGCCCTTCTGCACTCCCCTCATTGGCTATGGCGTAAAACAAACACGTATGGCCGTCGGCGGGAATCGTGTGTCTGGAGAACCCCAATCTTATATTAAAAGACTTCTCCGTCACATTCTTATCAGAAAGATCTGCATGGTGATAACCTGTCAGGCTGCCATCACTCCCGTCAAAGACATAGACCCTGACCGTTCTGATCAGGTTCTCATTGTTCCCTTCGTCGCTTTCCATGCCTTCATCCGCACCCTCTTCTGTACGGGTGGTAAAGGTCAGACTGACCGTCACACGGCCGTCATCGCCCGCATCCCCCATATGCTCCTCCTGTATGCAGGACGGCAAGAAAGGAATAATGCAGGCAAGGCATATATATTTAAGTCCGTTCATACTCATATCCGCTTATTCGAAACCAACATCAGGATAGACATCCTCCCCCCCCCATTGGGGAACGGTGATTGTCACATTCGCATTCCTCTCCCTGAATTCTATCCGCATGGAAAGCTCGGCCTCCTGCTTGGTTATGTCCATCTCTGGGTGCCTCTTTAGGAAATCCGCGACATCGACCGTATAGAAAGGCTCCGTACCCGCCCCGCTGTAAAGCGCTATCTCAGCCGGATGGTTCCCGTCCAACCGGAAGGTACAGAGTTTTCCCACATACATGTCCTGTGCGCCCTCCCTCCCGACTTCAGGATGGTAGGTGCGTCTCTGGGGGCAGATCCGGTTGTCGAAGAACACACGGCACGGCATGTTGTGCAGGCGGATATCCGGTTCACCGCCGTCTTTTCCATACTCCGTCGTTCCGTACCCTTTCACCTCGACATAGACCTTCAGATGGGAGGAGTTAAAATCAACGGTGTCCTTCAGAGACTTCCCGTCCTCCACCCTGAACTGCAAGTCGCCATGATACAGCGGGTCATTGCCGGTGAGCATGCTCTCGTCATTCATGAAGTAGCCGGGATGGGCGAAGAACATCATATGAAGGTCACAGGTGGTCAGATCACTCACCTGTGTACGCTCGCCCGCATTCCCAAGGCAGACCACCGTATAATTGCCCGCAGGCAGGTCAATGGAAACGCCATGCCTCGCCCTCAGGGCTTCCGCGTCAATCTCCAGCGTGCTCACAAGACGTTCCCCGCTGTCAAAGACGTACATGTCGACACATGAGATCCTCTCTGTCAGCAGGTCGGTGTCACCGTCTCCCGTATACCGGAAATACAGGAACTGCGTAGTTTCCTCCGGAGGGTTGGGAAGAACCGGCTTGTCAGGATGGCCCGGGCAGTCATGAAGGTCGTCCAGCACACAGCCTGAAAGGAGTGACAGCAGACAAATACCGGTGAACAGTTTCTTTTTCAGCATCTTTCTTCTTCGTTTCAGGTTAAAGCGGCGACCGGCATGACAGCCGGCAACCGCGGATTATAAATCGTAGGATATCGGATTAGTGGAAATCAGGATAAACAGTTGTAATAGTCCATTTCCTGACTGTCACTTTCACATACACCACCTTCTGGTCCTTGTCCCATACACCCGGAACAGTCTCATTGAACAGGTAGTCAAACTGGTAGATATTGCCGGCCTGAGGTTCCACAACTGTACCCCCATCTTCTTTATCTTTAAAGTTCGCGGTGACAACAAAAGATTTCTTTGCACTCTCACTTTGCTTTTGTGCTTCAACCCATACCCTGACATTGGCTATCTCACCCTTGGGGAAGAAGTTATAGGCAAAAGTTTGAGATTCATTCTGAGTTTGTGTTTCAGCATTTGCACCCACATATTTTGTGACAGAACCCAATGATACATCGCCAGAAGTTAATGTTATCCCATTGGAGGCGCCTATCATGTCATAAGACCAGCCCCATGATGCATTCTCACCGCCACAGAATTTGTAACCTCCCTCTGGAACAGAAGCATGTTCAGGATCGTAAATCAAACCGTCTGGATTTGATGTAGTATTGGTCACCATCTGAGTATTATAATCTTTTCCTAAAGTACCCATGTTATAATAATCCACCATGCCGATACCCTTGACGGTCACTGAGGTGTACAGATGCTCTGTCGGAGTGCCTGCTGTACCTTCATCTTGCTTGTTGAATACACATCCTAATGATTTTATCTCAACACGTGAGATGATGGGAATTATGTCAACATGTGCCTCATATACATCATAATCATTGTCTTCCGGAGTTTTTTCACCTACCTTTTTGGTCATCGGAGCGTCACCATGCAAGGTCACACAGACTTTGGTTGTTTTATCAGTGCCTGTTCCTGCCACATTCTGGCTGCTCAAAGGAATCTGAAAATCTGTCACCCCTGAAATAGGCTGGTTTTCCACCACCTTTCCCTCAATGTCTGTTTTCTCTTTTAAATTTTGGTAGTTGCCTATCACCATGACCTTGTCGGCTTTATGGCCGACAACAAATCTATATCCATCACCAGATTCAGGGTCAACAAGTGCCTTCCATTTCTTGTCGTCAGCACTTGTTATTTCTTCTATATCCGTGATATTTCCTCCATCCTGATAGAATATTACAGCGACATCACTTACGGTAACTGTATGATTGCCGCTTTCAGTCGGAGCATCCGTAGAGCGTCCGTTCACAGCGGAGGCGGAAATACCCTCCAGTTTCATATACACGGCTTTCGGAGTGCCATTCTCGTCACTACCGCCAAGAGACTCATCATTGCTGCAGGCAAACAAAGCCATGGATGCCAGCGCAGCCAAACTTAACTGTTTTAGATTCATAATGTAACAATTTTAGATTAATAAATAAGTTGTCTGATTTTTGTTATGTCATAAACTGTAGATAACCGACAATGATATTCTGGTGACACCCCAGTAGTTTTTGGAGCCTTCACCAAGCCTGCCCCCGCATATGGAACATCCGTACTCGTCATAGTCAAAACGGGTGTATCCGAGCCCAAGACCGGCCTCCATGCGCCAATTGCGGCTTAGAGACCACTGGTATCCGTAGCCGACACCGCACCCGTAGAACCACCCCTGCCTGTAATGCTCCCTGAGCGCATGATCCCCAAAGCCCACATGGCCCAGGTTCATCTGGCCGCCGTGGAGGTGCACACCGACATAATGCCCCTTGAAGGCGGAGCCGAACCAGTAGCGGCCTTCCGGCTGCACAAGCCAGTGTTTCCACTTCCTGTCACCGCCCAGCTTCCAACCGTTGTAACTGCCCGAAAGGTCAAGACTCCAACGACGGCCCAAACGGCACTCCGAACCGATATTTATAGTGGCGGTGGCGTCATAAAGAAGATTCGTCTTTATCTGAACGTTCTGACCGCACAAGTCAGTGCAGACGAACAGCAGGGCCGCAAGAAACAGCCTGTTCACAATTCCATTATTCATTCTTCCCAAGATGTTAGATCAGGTTTTAACATTGTTAAATCCCGAGTGTTACCAAGTACATTTTTTATTCTTTCTTTTACAAAAGAAGTTATTCAAAAAAGTAATTACAATATCTTTTATATTAAAATCAAACCGGAATTTCCACAATATTCTCCCTTTTATCTGGAAATACTTTTAAAAGAACGGAAAAACCGGAATAAAATCATTTTTTACTATACGTACGGGGGCTCTCATGGGAGAAGAAACAGAAGAAATGGGTAAATGTAAAAAATGGCCTATTTATAACATTTAAATTATTTTTAATTATTAAATCCTTTATTATAATATAATATTGCTGTAAGAACATGAAAAACAGGAAATCAAACGGGTATTATACGGTTAGTTATCAGCAAATTGATATTTTACACCCTTATATCATCGTCCGGTATGGATACAGCCTTCAGAATGGTACTAATTATTCACAAATGTATTTTTTTTGTAATAAAATGCCGTTTTAGAATACCATCATGTCGGAAACGGGGAGTATGCGGATAACCGGTATGAAAAGGCGAGAGTTATCAGGGAACAATCCTCTTATATATCCTACTCAATGAATCGGTATCAAGTTCATCCATATTTATTATATAAAGGTATCCGTCATCATACACCTTGTGAAAGTGAGGGTGCATTTTTGTAGACTAAAAATTTTGCCGTTTGAGACAGAGAATACATCTTTGCAGAAAAATGGATAAAATCAGATACCGTCTTGTATATAACCGCCAAAAGAAACTGAATAAACAGGGCACAGCCCTTGTACAAATTGAAGCCTATTTGAACCAGAGGAAAATCTATCTGAAGACAAATGTGTACCTCAAACCGGAGTGCTGGAGCCGTGAAGGGGCACAAGTCATTAACCATCCCCAGTCAAATGAGTTGAACGCAATGCTCTATGAATACATCCTGTATCTGCAAGGCATAGAGTTGGGGTATTGGAAACGCGGAATACCTGCCACACTCTCTTTACTGAAAGATGCCGTCAAAAAGAAAAGTGCCGTGAATGTCAGCTTCTCCATTTTCGCCAAATCAGCCATTGACAATTCGGACAAGAAGCAGTCCACCAAGGATAACCTGCATACGACACTGGCGGTCCTGCATGATTTCCGCTCCGGACTGGACTTCAAGGATCTTACCTATACATTCCTTCGTGATTTTGAACAATACCTGAGAGAAAAGGGCAATGCGGTCAATACGATAGCCAAGCACATGAGACAGCTCCGTACCTTGGTCAATGAAGCAATCAACCAAGGATACATGCACGCAGACGCTTATCCCTTTCGGAAATACAAAATCAAGCAGGAGAAGGGCAGACATGAGTTTCTTATCCCGGACGAGTTGAAGAAGTTGGAAACGGTTGAGGTGGAAGAGGAATCCATGCGCCATGTGCTCGATGCTTTCCTATTCTGCTGTTATACCGGCTTGCGTTATTCTGATTTCTGCCAGCTCACACCTGAGAATTTTATCAGGATAAACGGCAAGAGGTGGCTGTACTTCAAATCCGTTAAGACAGGGGTGGAAATCCGTCTGCCGTTGCATTTGCTTTTTGAAAGCAGGGCATTGGGCATTCTTGACCGCTATCCGGATATCGGCAGTCTTGCAGCCCTGCCTTGCAACTCGGAGGTGAACAGGCAGCTTCGAAAGCTGGCCGGATTGTGTGGTATCAAAAAGCGGATAACCTATCATACCGCGAAACACAATAAAATCTATATCTAATTGAGAAACAAGTATTTATCTTTTGTTTATTTAGCTATAGGTAACGATTTAGAAACGAGCGAATTACTATATTCAGTTTTCTTTTGCATTAATCAAAGAACGATTTTACCTTTGCAAATATACATTTTGCCAGCGATAAAAGCAAACGTTTCCTGCCTCTTAAACATCTCAAAACCAGCGATGGACGAAGGAGGTCTGATTTCACGCCCCCCTATCCAATGAGCAAAGCACTTTCCTTCCGGCTAAAAGCGACATTACATTCCCCTTTTTTATACTCCTCATCACAAGATTCTTATTCTCTGAAATACAATATTTTGCGTAAACAAACAAGTTGTTGTATCTGATAATTTTGCATTCTGTGTAATTTTAAATCAGAAAGTTTATGGCTACAGTAAAAGTTAAGTTCAGACCCTCCTCCGTGGACGGCAGAGAGGGTACGGTTTATTATCAAGTGATTCACGGACGTGTGGCAAGGCAGATCAACACTTCCTACAAGTTGTTTCCTGCCGAGTGGAGCAAGCGGCATTCCCGGATTGTCATCACGCCATCCAATGAGGACAGGCGACAATATCTATTGCTATTGGATAAAAGAATAGCAGAGGATACCGACCGGCTGGAGAATGTCATCACAGCCCTGGGACGGAAAGGAGGTCCTTTCACCGCCGATGACGTAACCTCCGCCTTTCACGGCGAGCATTGCGGGCTTTTCTTTCTCGTTTTTATGCGGGAGGTTATAAACGGTCTGAGACGTCTGGGAAAGGTACGTACCGTTGAGACCTATACGTCCACGCTCAACAGTTTCACACGATTCATGGATGGGAAGGACATACCGTTAGGAGATATGGATTCCGACCTAATGATCGCATACGAGGCATGGTTGAAATCTGAAGAAATCTCCATGAACACAATATCCTTTTACATGCGTATTTTGCGTGCCACCTACAACCGTGCCGTGGAGAAAGGACTCGTCACCCAGCGCTTTCCCTTCAAACATGTCTATACGGGAGTCGATAGGACAACGAAGCGGGCCGTCCCCCTGCGTGTGATAAAACAGCTCAGGACGTTGGACCTGTCACTTCATCCGGGCAAAAGATTTGCGAGGGATATGCTACTTTTCAGTTTTTATACAAGGGGGATGTCCATGGTCGATATGGCCTTCTTAAAGAAGAAGGATCTTGCTAACGGTATCCTCTCATACCGGCGGAAGAAAACCGGGCAACAACTTTTTATAAAATGGGAGCCATGCATGCAGGAGATCGTGAGCCGTTACAATATTCCCGAATCCCCGTACCTTCTTCCCTTCATCGCCAGGTTGGGTATGGATGAGAGGAAGCAATATATCAATGCCTCCCATCGTATCAACAGATATTTGAAGGCCATTGGGAAAGAGTTGGGCTTGTCCGTTCCCCTGACCCATTACGTCGCGCGTCATTCCTGGGCCAGCGCAGCCCGGAGTAAGAATATTCCGATCTCTGTAATCAGCGAGGGTATGGGGCATGATTCGGAAACCACTACAAGGATCTATCTAGCCTCATTGGACACTGCCACTATAGATAAAGCGAATAGGCTGATTATAAAGTCCTTATGCAGGGAGTAGCATGTTGAGCGAATAAACGCTCTCTTTTCAAGAGATGAATTTCTTAATGCAAAATTACATAAAATATAGAAAAAACACACCATAAATGATAAAAAATATGTTTCATGCTCAAAAAAACGGTTGAGCGAAAAGGGGCATTTGTTGAGCAAAAACGGATTCTATAGAGAAGAACAGAATAAAAATTATCTGATATTTAAATAATTAGATTAATAATTACAAGGTAACCCATCTCTTGAAAAGAGAGGTACAAAAAGAAATACCCTAAATAAGGAACACTTGTTCAAGGAATAATCTTAGATATGGGAATGTTCAAGGATGATAATAATGTTGAGTAAAAATTATGGTCTCTCAGTAAGAGATGAATAATACGATGCAAAATTACATAAAATATTGAAAACGACAATAAAAATGAGCAAAAAAAGATAATACAAAATGGAATGATTCCTGAAACAGCTAAACAATTTGTTGAGCAAACGGGATTTGATGAGAAATCAAAGTCTTTATTATCAGGCTGGTTTGCTCATATATGTCATGTTATTCATCTCTTACTGAGAGATATACCAATTTAAAGCGGAATAATATTTGTAAGAATAATGACACAAATTAAAATTTATGCATTAGAATAATAGAATAAAATTAAAAAGAGACTTTTTTCATGAAGTGCCATTATTGGAAGGATAATTTGTTCCACAAATTGGGCATCTCTTTCAAGGAGATATCTTTTCCAAAGCATGGATGTTTTGGAAACAAATATACAGACAAGATCCGAATGGCTTGTATGGATAATGAAATAACAATAAAAGGCCTGAACTCTTAAGGGTATTGGTTGTAACTGTAAGTTTTTCAGATAAATACAAAATTTACAGGATTAGGAAATTTTGTATCCATTAAAATAGACACTATTATGGCTGGTGATATCAAGCAATGGTTTGTCATGCGTGATTTAACCCGGAGTAATGCCAAGTATCCTGCCTGTCAGATGCTAGATGATATAAAAATAAGGAACTTCACGCCGAAAGTACAGAAGATCACAATCCGGAACGGGAAACGGGTACGTATGGAAGTACCGTTCATACGGGATTTACTTTTCGTATACGATACACGGGAACATCTTGACCCAATTGTAGAAAAGACACCTACTTTGCAATACCGTTACCAGAAAGGAAAAGGTTACTGCAATCCCATGATCATTCCAGATAATGATATGGAGAAGTTTATTCATGCAGTGGAAAATGTTGAAAAGCCGCAATATTATTTGCCAGCCGAACTGACACCGGCCATGTATAGACGCAGAATACGCATAGTGGGGGGAAATCTGGATGGTTACGAGGGGATGTTACTCACAACCCGTGGTTCCCGGGTCAAACGTATTCTTGTTGAGATACCTACATGGCTTGCCGCCGCGATAGAGGTCAACCCTGAATATATACAGCTATTATAAACAATTCTTATTTAAAAAGAGACGATATGGTTATAGCGGTAGATTTTGACGGGACGATTGTGGAACACAAATATCCGCACATAGGAAAGGAAATCCCCTTTGCCATTGCAACCTTAAAAAAATTACAGGCAGAACGTCACCTTTTGATTTTGTGGAGTGTCCGCGAAGGGAAGTTGTTGGAAGAGGCAGTCGGATTTTGTCGTAAACGTGGTCTGGAATTTTATGCAGTCAACGCAAATCATCCGGACGAAGAAATAAAAGATAACAGAACTGCTCCCTGTCGGAAATTAAAGGCTGACATATTCATTGACGACCGCAACGTCGGCGGTATCCCGGATTGGGGTGTTATTTACGAAATGATCCGTAACCGGTGGAGCTACGAGCGATATATGAATAAGGTACACGAAGTGGGAAAAACAGAAAAGAAATCCTTTTGGGAACGGATCTTTCAAAAAAGATAATTCATTGAGGCAACAAACAAAGACAAATATAAAGCCGTAAACAGAAGGGATATTGGTGTAATATGGACAAAAAATTTTTTCTCAATAAAGTCTCCACCGGGATATCCGGGTTGGACAAGTTGCTTTTCGACGGTCTGGTAATCCCGGATTCCCCCATGTTGATCGTGATACGGGGGAATGACGATACGGAACGTACCTTGCTCGGGCTGCAATTGTTTTACGGGCTTGCACAATTCATGGAAACAGTCAGTAATAAAAGCAGTCGTCCGCAGTTTTGGTCGAATTTCCTCACAAAAGAGTATTTGGACGACCTGCTCCTGGACATCCTGATAGCCCAGGCCATACGGAAAATGACAGAAAAGGATGTCAGTGGGGAACCGGCTTTCCCCATAGGCAATACGGTTACGGGATTCTTTTTCGATACGGCCAATATGTATCCCAGCGTCGAAGATGCGTATAAAAACCTGCCCATGCAGGAGCTGCGGGACAATCTGGACAAACTTGTATGCAAAGAGGCCATTTATTACAACAACCGGACGAATGCCTTGCATTTCAGGACGCAAACCTCCCAATCGGACATTAGGAACCTGATGTTCAAACGCAGGTACGATTCGTTGGAAAAATATTTTCGGACTAAAGGTCAACAAAGTGAAAAAGATCCGCAAGCTACGGTGGATAAATTAAAAAACGCCTTGCAGATGGAGTTGCCTGTGGTGAAGATGGCTGAGCCGAAAAATAACTGTCAAGACACAGGGCTATTCCTGGAAGGGATAGATTTGGCAACTTCCAAGGGCGGGGAAATCAAGAATATAATTTCAAACCTGTTAAAACGCGACACGAGGATAAAAATCCTCATCGTGGACAAAAATGCAGAAATTCCCGACTGTAAGGCGGACATGGTCATAGACATGGAAAACCGCATGGTGTCCGGCTACCTGCTGCAATACCTCCGCATATCCAAGAGCCGTCACCAGAACACGGCATTGGGATGGCACCAGTACAAACGCCGGGATTACGGCATGGAAGTATACCCCAGCCTGCATATCTATTTCCAGCAACGGCGTTACTTGCAACGGGCCCTGGTATATACCCATTCGGACGTGATAACCGAGACTTTCCAGCAATATCTGGACAAAAGGAAACAGGAAAACAGGACTGCGAACTTCATCGACTACCAGGAGAACAGCAAGGAAGTCTCGGATGCTTATTTCAAGGCCCTTTGCAATTCAAGCTATACCGTCTCGCCCCCGATAGACGTGTTCGAGAATATTTTCTTCGGTCCTTCTCAAAGGGAGAATTCTTCCGCAGGCTCCCGCCATGAGCTGGAGGATGGAGAGACGGATCTCAAGTACGGAAAATACGGGAGCGTGACGGCCATCATAGGCGAGTCCAACACATACAAGCGTTTCCTGACTTACGGTAGTTCTTTTAGTTCTGCCATAAAGGGGGAACACACGTTGATCCTCATGTTGAACAAGGAGGATTCCGTGGTCAGGAGCAGGCTCTCCTGTCCGGCAAGACGGAAAAAGGGAGACTTTTGCGAATGCAGGAAATGCTATGGCTTTCTTCATTTCATGAATATCCACATGGGATATATCACTCCCGACGAGTTCCTTTATTTCCTTGAACAGCAAATAAAGGTGAAATACCTCGGGGGAAAATCCATCAAGCGGATCATCCTGGATGACCTGCAAATCGTGGACTTTTGCTTTCCCCTGCTACTGTCCGATCCGCTATTTCTTTCCGCCATCTTTTCCCTCTGCCGTGAGAACGGGATCATGCTCCACGTCATGTGCGACAAGGGCAGCTCACTTGTGGAGAACTTGAGGGCACAGGCAGACAATACGATCTGTACCGAAAGGGATGAAAAAGGCAGGTTGCGCATGTACGTGGAACGTTTCGGAGGGTACGCCTGTTCCCCGAGCAAGATATACTGTGGAAGGATAGAAGACATAACCTCCCTGTTCGAGTGTTACGAAGAGCGTCCGAGCGGAAGGGCGGAACGTAAATTCAAATTGAACGGGGATGTGGTTTCCGATTCTTCCGTTGTCTCGATGGGTGATTTTTGGAAAGGCAAATAACTAAGGTATGGAGCTGATTAGGGACTGGTTTAAGAAAGAGAAGTTCAATGTCTTGACCACGGTGCTGGCCGGTGTGCTGCCGGTACTGCTAAACTGGCTATGGGACATCATCAAGCTGCTGGCATCCGGCAAGTGGGCGAGCCCGGAGGGATTAGCCGAAGTCCTTTCCATATTCTCGATAAGCGAGTCGGCCAATTACGCCATACAAACCGTGTTCGTTTTGCTCTCTCTTTTCGTGCTTATCCGCAACCGGCGGCACGCCATCCACAGCATGGAAGATCGCAAGCTCATGGAGAAATATATCGAGGAGAAATGCGGACTGAAGATAAAACAGAAGGATGATGCCGCCTCTTCCTGTCAAGTAGTGAGAGGAACCGTCAGGCAGTTTTATTATGCATGGCTGTCGCTTTGGTTCCTGTGGCTGGTCTATTACGGAGGAAACCTCGTTTATGAAATAGGGGAAAATACCATTGCCACACACAGTACCCTATTCGAAAAGTTCAATATGGAGAGGGTGCAGAACCTGTTCTGCAACTTTTTCGATTTCCTGAGCAGTTCGGTGCTATACGTGGTTTACCTGGTATTGAACAATGTTACCGTCAACATCGCCAAACGTGGGGGAAACAGCAACGGCATACGCTACGGGATCCTTTTCCTGACGGTTCTTGCCTCCATATACATGGCAGCCACATTGATCGGGCTTGCCGTTACCGATAAAGAATCGTACATGAAAATAAACATATCCGTGCTGCTTTTGCTGGGAATGTTTTCGTCTTTGTCGTTCGTACTGGTATTGGGGAAATTGAACAGCAACTTCCTACAGATTCCACGGGCATTGATGTATGTGCTTTACATTTATGCCGTCACCCAGGTGTACGAGCCATTTTTGGACGTGGATATTTTCAGAGAGAAAAACCCGGTCATGGTACTGTCGTACATATTCCCCTACATCACTCTGTGCGGGAAAATCAGCCTTTTGCTGGCGTTGTCATGGATGGTATACGACAGGCGGCTTATCTTTTATGTCATCCATAAAAGCCTTGCCTTGGACGAGACCCCGTCAAAGTTGAAAAGTTTCAACGAATATATGACAGCGGGTAATCCGCATATCACGGATAAAAACTGATTCTCATCAGAACAGGAATTGTGCGGTAATGACAGTCTGGCAATATTACAGGACCGTAATGAGAAAGGGGACTTTTGATAACTTCGAGGATACATGGAGTGGGAAAAGAAGAGATTATTAAGATATGCTCTAAATCAAGTATTAACGAACATATAAAGTCATGAATAGAAGGGATATTGAAAAAATAATGGCAACCAAGCTTGACGTTCCGGAAATAGCAGTGCGTCCGTTTGTTCAAGCCTTTTTAGAAACGATATCGGACTGTTTGATGTACAGACAGCATGTCACTATTCAAAATTTCGGGACATTCAAGCCTTGGAACAGGTTAGCCGTCCTGTTCGTAATCTGCAAACAGGGGAATCTCTCATGTTAGAGCCTCGTGTATCTGTAAAGTTCACTCCCGGTAAATCGTTATTTGATAAAATAAACAGTTGTGCCAACTTGTTATCTGATAAGGATTAAGGTTAAGACCGATGATATGCCATTACACTCTGAAAACACAAAATGGATAGCCAAGAATACTTTGATGCTTTACGTGCGAATGTTGTTCGGCATGTTGGTTTCACTTTACACCTCTCGTGTCGTATTGAATACGCTGGGAGTGGAGGATTACGGTATTAATAACGTGGTGGGAGGCATAGCCGCCTCATTTTCGTTGGTATCAGGTGCATTATCCTACTCAGTAAGCCGTTTTCTTACCTTCGAGTTAGGTCGAGGTGATATGATACGCCTGAAGCGGATTTTCTCAACAGCCTTGTCCATCCAGTTCGTTTTGATAGTGATTGTTTTTGTTTTGATGGAAACAGCGGGTGTATGGTTTTTGAATAATTACGTAACGATACCTTCCGAACGGATTTATGCCGCTAATTGGGTTTTTCAAGCGAATGTATTTTGCTTTCTGTTGGGACTGGCCAGTGTACCTTACAACGCTTCCATTATTTCACACGAGCGAATGAGGGTCTTTGCCTATATGGGTATATTGGATGTTATTCTGCGTCTGTTGGCAGTCTTGTTCATCGCTTATTCTCCCTGGGCATTCGACCGCATGATTGTTTATTCGCTTTTGCTGGTGGCAGTCATGGTGTTACTCCAGTTTTTTTATTTCCATTATTGTTGGACAAATTTTGAGGAATGCCGTTCTTGGATGACTTTCGACAAGAAATATTGGAAGGAAATAAGTTCATTTGCGGGATGGAATTTCGTAGGAAGTACAGCCTGCATCGCCAAAGACCAAGGGGTTAATATCCTGCTGAATATGTTCTATGCTCCAATAGTCAATGCGGCACGAGGAATATCCATAACCGTTTCTGCGGTTGTCTCTTCTTTTGCATCTAATTTTATGACGGCTTTAAATCCGCAGATAACCAAATCATATGCCAGCGGTGACTATGGATATGTATTTAATTTGGTAGAACGTGGTACACGTTTTTCCTTTTACATCCTGTTCATTTTATCCTTGCCAATATTGTTTGAGACAGAATTTGTATTGACAATATGGTTGAAAGAATATCCAGACCACACCATAAATTTTGTAAGGTTGGTTTTAATTCTTTCTTTGATGGATTCTTTGTCAAATACGCTCATTACATTGCAAGCAGCGACAGGGAAAATCAGAAATTACCAACTGGTTGTGGGAGGAATGCTACTGATGAATTTTCCTTTATCATACGTATGTTTGAGAATCGGAATGCCATCAGAAAGTGTATTCTGTGTGGCACTGTTTGTATCCATTTGTTGTTTTCTCCTGCGCCTTTTGATGTTGCGAATTAATGTGAATTTGTCCATCCGCTGGTTCTTGAAAAAAGTATGCTTTAATGTATTACTGGTGGTTTTATGTTCTATCATAATTCCTATAATTATTTACGTTCAAATGCAGGACGGATGGTCGAGATTTTTTGCTGTCTGCATTGCATGTTTGGCAAGCTCCTCGATATCTGCCTATTTAATAGGGTGTTCCATCTCCGAGCGCATTTTCATAAGAGACCAAATAATAAAGCGGATATTTTCTATTGTTGGTAAAGGTTGAATAAATAAGCTTTAATTATGGGATTGTTTGTTAAGGTGGCGAAAGTGTACAATTTGGTACACTTTTACTGCACACCGTCTAGATGCAGGATATTGCTAAATTCATGGATGTGGCTATATGGAAACAAAACTAAACACAATAACTGGGGTGACGATTTGAATTACTTCCTTGTGAAAGAACTATCCGGAAAAAAGATTTTTAACCTTAGACAACTGACCTTGAAAGGCTACTCGCCCCAAGTGGATAATATTTGTTGCATTGGTTCCATCATAGAAGACCATCCCACAAGACGCAGCCTGATTTGGGGAGCAGGTTGTATTTCGGGTGAAGTTCCCATAGCAGAAAGGCCTAAAAGGGTGTTTGCTGTACGAGGTCCTTTGACCCGAGATTATTTGATTCAGCAGGGAGTGGAATCTCCTTCCATATATGGGGACCCTGCATTGCTGTTGCCTTTGGTGTATAGCCCAAAAAGAAAAGAACGGACTAAAATCGGCATCATACCCAATCATTTAAATTTGAAAGACCCTTCCATTGGCAGGTTAATGGAATATCCAAATACCGTATTAATCGATTTGAAGAACTATAAGGATTGGCATGAAGTTGTCGACACTATAAACGAGTGCGAATTTGTCCTGTCAAGTTCCCTGCATGGGCTGATAGTGTCGGATGCTTACGGCATACCGAACCTTTGGATTGAATTTTCCACGAAAATAGACGGTTCTGGCATAAAATTCCTTGATTACTTCGCCTCGGTGGGCAGAAAAACAAGCAAGGCTGTGCGGATAGGCCAGTCGACAAGCATGGAAAAGCTGCTGGAATACAAGGATGAGTGGGAACCTATACGTTTTGATGCACGTGCACTTCTGAAAGCATGCCCTTTTGAACTAAAGAGAAAGTACCGGCTCTATGCAAGCAAGTCAAACTGACAAACTAAAGATTGTAAAAAATATGATAAGCGTAATTATCCCCACTCACAATAGGCTTGGGATGCTTAAAGAGTTGCTCGCAAGCATTGAAACGCAGGACTATTCAAATATCGAAGTCATAATCATAAATGATGCTTGTTCAGATGGTACGGACATCTTTTTAAGTTCTGAAGCACCAAAGCATAATTGGATTGTCATAAACAATGAGCAATCTGTCCAAGTCGGTGAAAGCCGAAGAAAAGGCCTTCTGCTCTCGAAAGGGGATTATGTGGCGTTTGTGGACGATGACGATTTCTTTACCGATGACAGTTATTTCAGCAGGGCAGTAGACCTATTTCAAGAATATTCGTCCTTGTCCATTGTTGCCGCAAATAGTGTTAACAAATATGAAATAGGGGGGGGAGGCAGAGAATTACGTCAATATATGCGGGTTTATCGACCGTATGAAATATTTATCGGGGTTCCATTTTAAATGGAGCAAGCCCAACCCCTCTTTTGCTGTATTCAGAAAATCAATGTTAATAAATGCGGGGGTTGACACAATGCAAACGGTTAATGACGCTTCAATATACATGCGGGCACTTTTGGTTGGAGATATATTTATAGAACATCATCCTGTAGGAGTATATCGGGTTCATGAAAACAACATCTCCAAAAACTTGGAAGCCGATTTCATCATAAAGAATTTGGAAGAAAAAGACTATGTGTTTCAAAAACTCAAAAAAAGCAAAGTCCCCTTTTCCCTTTCATTGTGGTGGTACAATACAGTACGTTTAACTGTTGATTATTATTTGGCATCCAACCCCTCAGCCTCTGAACTTTCCAAAGTAAGAAAATGGTGTAAGAAGCATTTGAACCAATCAATGAAATTATTCATATACTTTCATTGCGGTTATCTGTTCAAACTAAAAAAATGGATACTGTCCCGCTGATTTCGATTGTAGTACCTGTATTCAATGCCGAAAAGTACTTGACGGCATGCATTGACAGCGTGCTGGGACAATCTTTCTCCGACTTTGAACTGCTGCTCATCGATGACGGGTCAACCGACAGGTCGGGCGAAATCTGCGACCGTTATGCCGCCCGAGACAACAGGATAAGGGTGTTCCACAAGCCAAACGGCGGAGTAAGTTCCGCACGCAACATGGGTCTCGACAACGCCTGCGGGGAATGGGTGTGCTTCGTGGATGCGGATGATGAATTGCCCGAAGAAGCCCTCTGTTTGGATTACGATTCTTGTGATGCAGACCTTATTGTCGGAGGGTATTATGACAATTCCCTTGTAAGAGGTTGTAAGACTTACGGCTGGGAAGAGGATAAAATCATCGGCAAAGAAGATTTGAGACTTTTCTATGCCCAAAACCTAAGCCATCCTGCTATGGGGTTTATTTGGGGGAAACTATTTAGAAAAACTACCATTCGTCATATCCGTTTTAATACAAATATGCTCATTGGCGAAGACACGCTGTATTTACTCCAATGCTTGAATATGATTACAGGTTGCCTTATTGCCAAATCTGTGTTGTACAAATACAATGTTACAGAAGCATACCATTCGAAGTATGAACAATCGGTAGAAGCATCAATTTATTGTTTATCCAACATATTCGAGGCATATAAGCATTTGGGGATCCGTTCAAAGATACTTGAAACACGAGTATTTACGGACTATAAGCGGTTTTGCCAAAAAGCAATCTACCAGAACCCTGGTATATGGTACAAAGACAACCGAGTGAAACAGATATACCAAATGATTAAGAGCAACTTTCCTTTAAAATATAGAATACGTTATGCTTTGATGTCCGTCCCCGCTTTTTCAAGGTTCGTACATTCATCGCACACTCATAAAGGTTGACACACGATGAAAGAATTAAAGCCAGGATTATCTGGAATTGTAAGGGCGAAGAATGAGGCGAGTTTCATAGAGGCTTGTATAGATTCTTGTATAGATGCATTGGATGAGTTGGTCATCGTGTATAATGATTGTACCGACGATACTCCCGCGATTGTTAAAAGAAAAGCAAAACAATATCCGGATAAAATCAAGATTTATGCTTATGAACATCATGTACTGTCATACAATTTGACTAAAGAAGAGTTTGAATACGCACTAAGTTTGCCAGACGACTCTCCATTGCTGTTTTGCAACCAATGCAATTTTGCCCTTTCAAAAGTGTCGTATAAATATGCTATGATAATAGATCCTGATCAATTTTATTTTGCGAATGAGCTGGAGAAATGGCGGGATGTATGTCGTGGTAAAACACGGGTGAAATGGCAAATTTGTTTTGTATTCGGCTGGTTGTTCGTGATGTGGTTTTCTGCTTATCGAAGATTGTCCAATCTATGTGGCAAACCATGTTTATGGATGCTTCCTGATTGGTTGATTGAATTATTCTACGGGTCATACCAAGAGTATTCCAAATGGAGACTACAACAAGGGGACGCTTGTATTGCGCTATCGGGCGTAAACGTGTTTAAGGATGACCGCTGGTATATTCCGTTTGATGGCGTAAATGTCCATCCTCCTTATAATGGAGCCAGCGACCATTTGATTTTCCCCGCATCAGAACAAACGTTCTTTTATAGACGGGCGGCTGAAGCTGGTAAACGTTCGTTTTATTCGATACTGGAAAGTTTTCATTGCCCATATAAAGCGATGTATGCGGGGGCGGCTTGGTTTCATCTCCATGCCAACAGGGAATATTGTCGGACAGAAATAAAAAAAATGAAAGACTTACACCCTGACTGGTTTGTACCGATAGAAGATTTCCCTAAAATGTCTTATAAAGAAGTGCATGCAAAAATGGATAAAAAAGCTCATTCGTTGCATCAAAGGATATTTTTTGCTTTAGTTCATAAGATAAGCAAGAGTAAAATAGCAAGTCATTTTCACTTGTTACACTGATTATCGTATACGACATTGTACAATTATTTATATTGATTGCAGATGGACATATATCGCCACCCTATGGGATGGTATGGCAACCCCGTTTGTCAAAAATTATTCAAAGAGATAAAAGGGGAATTCCCCTTAGGCTACAGGTTGCGCAACCAATTGATGTTCTCGTTGCCACCCCTTTCTCAGCTATACTACTGGTGGAAGAGGCGGCGCTCGGCGCAACCTTGACGCGATAAAAATGAAAACGCAATGAAAGAATACGATTACCTGATAGTAGGTTCAGGGCTTTTCGGGGCAACATTCGCCCACCTTACCCACCAAAAAGGGAGGCGCTGCCTTGTAATTGACAAACGCCCGCAATTGGGGGGCAACCTGTACTGCGAAAACGTGGACGGAATAAATGTCCACAAATACGGGGCGCATATCTTCCACACTTCCGACAAGCGGGTGTGGGAGTTCGTGAACGCAATAGTGGAGTTCAACCGCTACACCAACTCTCCTGTTGCCAGTTACAAAGACGCCCTCTATAACCTGCCGTTCAACATGAACACTTTTCACCAAATGTGGGGTGTGCTCACTCCGCAGCAGGCAATGGATAAAATCAAGGAGCAGCGCAATGACGCCCTCCGCACATTACAAGGGCGGGAGCCGTCCAACCTTGAGGAACAGGCCCTGCTATTGGTTGGACGGGACATCTACGAACGCCTAATAAAAGGGTACACCGAGAAGCAATAGGGGCGCAGTTGCACCGATTTGCCTTCTTTCATCATCCGCCGTCTGCCTGTGCGCTTAGTATACGACAACAATTACTTCAACGACCGTTACCAAGGCATCCCCATCGGAGGGTACAATAGACTGATTGCGGGGTTGCTCGATGGAGTGGAAACAAAGACTGGCACAGATTTCTTTGACAACCGCATATATTGGGGAAGTATCGCCCGGCACATCGTGTTCACGGGAAAAATCGATGAATATTTCGGCTACCGCCTCGGCAAACTCGAATACCGCACCGTGCGCTTCGAGGAGGAATACCTTGGAATCCCCAACTACCAAGGTAACGCCGTTGTTAACTACACCGAGCGGGAAGTCCCGTTCACCCGCATCATCGAACACAAGCACTTCGAGATGTTCGGGCAAGAAGTTTACGACTGCCCACACACGGTAATCAGCCGCGAATATTCCACCGAGTGGAAAGAGGGAATGGAACCCTACTACCCCGTCAACGACACACGCAACTCCAGGCTCTATGAAGCATACAAAGAACTTGCAGTCGCCGAAACAGGGGTGACATTCGGCGGGAGACTGGCTGAATACAAATATTACGACATGGCACCGACTATCGCCTCGGCAATGGCGGCATTCGACACAGCGGAAAATGAATTCTGAAAATTTTCCAAATCTCCTCATTGCTTTGGAAAATGAAACTGTTCAGCATTTTAGTCATGCATAGAAAGTAAAAACTATATTTATGTACAAGGATTACAAGGTGGTGGTGAACACGGCCGCAGGCCGCCGCCGCTACATGCAGTATCTCATCCCGTATATCGTTTCCTCCGATACCGTGGACAGGTACGACATCTGGGTAAACACGCATAACGGGGCGGACATCGCTTTTTTCAAGCGGATAGCCGAAAGATTTCCCGTTGTAAACCTCGTGTGGCAGCCTGACGGCGTAGTGAACGGAAACGCAAGCATCAACGCCTTCTACAAGGAGTGCACGGAAGAGGACACCGTTTATTTCAAGCTCGACGACGACATCATCTGGATGGAACCCGGGCTGATAGAGAAGATGGTGCGATTCAGGGTGGAGAATCCCGATTATTTTCTGGTATCCCCGCTTGTTATCAACAACTCGCTTTCCACCTACCTGTTGCAGATAGAGGAAAAACTGGAACTGGACATGTATTATCCGGCTTCATCGATCCATCCCGTGCTGTGGAAGAACGGATATTTCGCGCAGGCACTGCATTCATGGTTCATAAACCGCCATTTGAAAACGGACAAATGGGAAGCCCTTCATATGGGGAAAAAGGAAATGGGCATGACACGTTTTTCCATCAACGCGATTCTATGGTTCGGGGAGGAAATGCGGAAGTTCTCGGGTATCGTGCCGGGAGATGACGAAGAGTTCATGTCGTGCATCTACCCGACCCTGCAAGGAAAAGCCAACGCCTGGAACGGGGACGCCGTGGCCGCCCATTTCGCTTTCTTCACCCAAAGGGAACAACTGGACAAATGGCATATTCTGGAACAATACGGGGAGATATGCCATAAGCATTTCAGCCGGAACGAGCAGACGAAAGAGGCCGACGAGGCGGTACAGGCCATCATGGGTCACATACGAAGGAATGAAGCGGAACTGCTCAAGGCGAAGTCGCCCTACAAAAGCATGGAAAACCGTAAGACGATGCGCGAGTGCATCAAAAAGCGTACCCCTGACCTGTTATTGGATATTCTGCGCATGGTACGCGACGAGCGGAGAAAGAAAGGCTTCATTCTCTGACAAGGTTGAAAATTTGAAACTGTTACCACAGCCATACGAACATGACGGACAAGATTCTTACGGTCATCGTGCCGACGTACAATATGGAGCGGTACTTGGAATACTGCCTCTCGTCGCTGTGCGCGGCCCCAAACAGGGAGCTTTTAGAGATACTCGTCATCAATGACGGGAGCAAGGACGGCTCTTCGGCCATCGCGCACGGGTTTGAGGACAGATACCCGCGGGTATTCAAAGTGATAGACAAGGAAAACGGGAACTACGGTTCCTGCATCAACACGGGACTGAAGCACGCCACCGGCAAGTATGTGAAGGTGGTGGATGCGGACGACAGCGTGGATACCGGAAATTTCGGGCGTTTCCTCTCTTTTCTTACGGAAACGGATGCGGATCTCGTACTGTCCGATTTTGCGGTGGTGAATCCCCAAAGGGAAACCATAAAGGATATCCGGTACGACTTCGGAAACGGGTACCTGCTCCGACTTGACGACATCTGCCGCACGGGGACTTTCAAGAACATGCAGATGCACGCCGTGACCTACCGGCTGGAGAACCTGCTAAAGATGGGGTACAGACAGACGGAAGGCATATCGTATACCGACCAGGAGTGGATATTCATCCCCATGGTGAGGGTGGAAACCGTGGCCTGCTTCAAACAACCCGTTTACAAATATCTCATCGGTCGGACAGGACAGACCATCCATCCGGAAGTCAAACTAAGGAGTACGTCCCATACGGAGCGTTGCGCCATCGGCATGGTGGCCGCTTACGAGGAACACAGGGAAACCTTGAAAGGAAAGCCCGTGCAGGAATATCTCCATGCCCGGCTCGTGCCGATGGTGAAAGACGTGTACGTGTCCTATCTGACCCACTACGAAGAAAAAACAAAAAGGCTCCTGACCGTATTTGACAGACGGCTGGAAACCCTTAGCGAGGAAATATACAGGCTTATCGGAAGCCGGGAGACCAGTTCGTTCATGGGCTTTGAATACATCAACTACTGGAGAAGGCATAAGGATGCAAATCCCGTAGTGATAAAGATGCTGAGCAAAGTGTACATGCGGCTGCTCAAACTCAAACAAATGTCCCGCAAGCCGGACGAAATGGCCATCCCCATACCGGATTGAGCGAAACCTGTTTTTAAGATATCACCTACCATACCTGTACAAATGAAAGTCTCGGTAATCATACCCGTATATAAAGTAGAAAAATTCATTACCCGGTGCGCCGACTCGCTGCTGGCACAGACCCTTCAGGACATTGAGCTGATTTTCGTGGATGATGCCTCGCCGGACGGGAGCATGGACTTGCTGCAGTCCTGCATCGACAGATACCCGGACCGGAAAAGGACGGTGAAAATAATGAGGCACGGAAAGAACAAAGGACTGCCGGCCTCAAGGAATACCGGTCTTGGCATCGCCTCGGGAGAATACATCTTCCACTGTGACAGCGATGATTTCGCCGAGCCGGACATGCTGGAGGTGTTATACAGGACCGCAATCGAGAAAGAGGCCGACATCGTATGGTGCGACTGGTATTTGTCGTTCAAGCACAACGAGCGTTACATGACGCAACCGGATTACCCTTCTCCCTTGGAAGCCCTGAAAGGGATGTTGGGCGGGGCAATGAAGTTCACGGTGTGGAACAAATTAGTAAAACGCAGCTTGTATACCGACAACGGCATCACGTTCCCCGAAGGGTACGGTATGGGAGAAGACATGACAATGATGATGCTTTTTGCCTGCGCCGGAAAAGTGGCTTACCTACCCCGGGCTTTTTACCATTATGTGAAGCTGAACACCGGCTCTTTTACACAGACCTATTCGGAACGGCACTCCGTGGAACTGAAACACAACGTACGGCGCATATCCAATTACCTGCACGGAAAATTCGGGGATGAGCTGGAACGGGAGATTGCCTTCCTGAAGCTGACAGTGAAATATCCTTTCCTTATCAGCGCGAGCACGGAGAAATACCGTTTATGGAAGGCATGGTATCCCGAAGCCAACCGGTATATCCCGCAGAACAAGTCCGTCTCCCTCCGCAGCCGTTTCCTGCAATACTGCGCATGGAAGGGGTTATTCTGGGTGGTCCGGCTCCATTACATATTCCTGCAAAAAGTAGTTTACGGATTAATTTACAGATAATAAAATAAACCATGCATTCAATCGTCCTTATCCTGCCTTATTTCGGGGAATTCAGCGCATCCAATGCCTTTTGGCTGAAGAGCGCAGAAAAGAACCCGGAGGTGGATTTCCTCCTTTTGACCGACCAGCATGTTGATGTTCTTTCTCCAAATGTACGGGTGATCGGGATATCTTTCAAAAAATGCGTAGAGGGTTTCCAACGAATGCTCGACTGTGACATCTCCTCGCTCCACCCATACAAGTTGTGCGACTTCAAACCGGCCTACGGATACCTGTTCCAGGAGTACATTCGGGGTTATGACTTTTGGGGACACTGTGACAATGACATCATTTTGGGCAATATCAGACATTTCATCACCGAGGAAGTGCTGGAAGGCAATGACCGCATCCTCACGCGGGGGCACTTCACCCTTTACCGGAACACGGCGGAAGTCAATGAAACTTTTAAAAAGGCATCGCCCTCTTACAAAACCGTGTTTCCTTCCGAGCTGGTGTTCCACTTTGACGAGCACCCGGGAACGGGACGGTATTGGTTCGACCACCGGGCAGACCGGCTGTACGACGAGATTGTCTTCGACGATTTGGACTGGCACGACTGGCAGTTCAAGGACGTGCATAAACACGATACCATAGACAAGGGAAGGCGGCACTTCATCTACCAGTTTGAGAACGGAAACCTATATCGCTGTTTTTGGGAAGACGGGCATGTCGGCCGTGAGGAAATCATGTACGCCCATTTCCAGAAAAGGGACATGAAGACAGAGACACCCGTGGCAGACTGCTTCACGATCGTGCCGAACAAGTTCGTGGAATACGAGCCGCACCTTACCCATGCCTACCTGAAAAAGAATACCCTCCCACGTCCGCTCTACGCCCCGCTTCATTTTGTCCGTGTGAAGTGGAACAGCCTTAAACGCAAAGTATGGCTGTGGAAAAGGAGGCGTCAGCGGAAAACGGGCGAAAGTCATACGGGTTGCCGCTAAACGGCTACAAGAAATACCGAATATGAAAGCTTACATCACATTACTCTCCAATAGATCCTATTTACAAGGGGTGCTGGTACTGCACCGCTCCTTGAGGCACACAGGGGCAAAATACCCCTTGTATTGCGCCCTGTCGGCCACGGTAGACGAAGAGATCGAGCTGGAACTGGGAAAAGAGGGCATCCCCTGCATCCGTCTTCAGCGCACGGTGCTGACCGAAGAGGTGAATCCTGCGGGGCAAGGTTTCTCCCACTGGAACCACACGTTCGACAAACTGCTGGTGTGGGGACTGGTGCAATTCCGCAAAATCGTATTCCTGGATTGCGACCTGCTCATTGTAAGGAACATAGACAGCCTGTTCGAGCGGGAGGCTTTCTCCGCCGTGAGCGCGGATTCCTCTTATCCCGGCAACGAAGGCTGGGCGGGCGGCCTTAACTCCGGTGTCATGGTCATTGAGCCGGACAAGGAGGTGGAAAAAGGGCTGCTGCAGACGGTAAGTGCCGCGGTAAAGGAAGGCCGGGAACAGGGAAGGCTCGTAGGCGACCAGGATGTAATCAAACGTTTCCTTCCCGATTGGGGTAACAAACCCTCGTTACACATGGATGAGGGTTACAACCTGTTTGCCGACCACCTTACCTACTACGTCCGTCATTTAGGGTATTCCATGGACGGAGCAAAGGGTAGAAAGCCCGTGTATGTAGTCCATTTTATCGGCAAGTCGAAGCCCTGGATGAGAAAGACGATGAGGGAACGCCTCTGGATGTTCAAAATGTGCCTGAAAAATCCGCATTACATCGGGGCTTTGAGGCGGTTCATGAATTATTTGAAAGCATAGGATGAAGCGTATCATATCCATACTAATATCCGCAATCATCTGCAGTTGCTATTATTTCCCTGTCACCCTGAAAGCACTCCCGGCACTGAACTCCAAAATGGCGGTGGCCGCATTGGGAGTGGCGGTTTTCGTGTGGGAACATGTGACTCAAAGGAGACCCGCTATCCGGCAAGAAACGGTTCCCGTCTTGATTTGGGGACTTTTGTTTTCTCTGGTGTCGTATTTCTCCATTGTCTACAACGACACGTATGATTCCGTATTTGCCACCTATTTCGTTTCGATGTGCGTGTGGCTGGGCGGGGCTTACCTCGTGACATACGTATTAAAGAAAATACATGGCAGCGTGACGATAAAGACCGTATTCCAATACCTGACCTGGGTATGCGCCGGGCATTGCATACTGGCCGTAATCATAGACAACTCCCCGGCCTTGGCGATTTCCATCGAGTCCGTATTCGAGCAGCCTAGTTTGGAATATTTCGAGAAAAATCCCCGCCTGTACAGTATCGGAGTGGGATTCGACACCGCTGGCATCCGTTTCTCCTGCGTACTGCTGGGTTGTGCCTACCTGATAAAGAACACTTCCACAGACATGCAAAGAAATCTTTATATAGCACTCCTGCTCATCATCGGGGGCATCGGCAACATGGTATCCCGCACGACGGCGGTGGGACTGGCCATAGCCTGTATCTACCTGCTGTCCACATCTAATCCCTGGATAAGGATGCGTATCACTCCCAGGCGCCTTTCATGGTTCGTGGGCCTCGGCCTCCTGATTGTATTCCTCCTTTATGCGGGTGGCCACCTGTACAACACGTCAGGCGGCTTCAGACGGTCTTTCGACTATGGGTTCGAAGGTTTTATCAATCTCTATAAGGAAGGACGTTTTTTCACCTATTCTTCGGACCTGCTGGTCAACAGCATCGGCTTCATCCTGCCGGACAACACGAAGACATGGCTTATCGGCGACGGATATTTTGCCGATCCCAACGACCCTGCCTTGTTCTACATGGGCACGGACATGGGGTATATACGTTTCATCTTCTACTGCGGCGTGACGGGGCTGGCCGTTTTTCTGGCCTACTTCATCTGCTGTACGTATGTGCTTTGTAAACGGGAAAAAGGCCTGAAGCTGTTCTTCTTATGCCTGTTTGCCATACAGCTTACCGTGTGGGTGAAAATACCGACCGACATATTCTGCTTTTACGCCCTGCTGTTGCTGGCAGACGGTCTCGAAAACGAGCGAGAGGACTGCCAGTCGGAGGGTTTGCGTCAACGACCTGTTTAAACGTATTCCATTTTTATGATACCGAAAATTATACACTACTGCTGGCTGAGTGGCGACCCGTTTCCCGAGAAGATACGGATGTGCATGGATTCATGGAAAAAGGTGATGCCGGACTACGAGTGGAAGCTGTGGAACATGGAAAACTTCGACGTAGAGCACAGCATTCCCTACGTGAAGGAGGCGTTCGCCCGTCGGAAATGGGCGTTCGTGGCCGATTATATCCGTCTTTACGCCCTTTACACGGAAGGGGGTATTTACCTTGATTCCGACGTGCAGGTGCTGAAACGTTTCGACGGCTTCCTGCACCATCCGTTCTTTTCCTGCATGGAGTACCATCCTTTCATGGTAGAGCGGGACAAATCGCTGGACGACATAGACGGGCAGGGACGCAGGAAGACGGACAAGTACATTTCGGGTATTGAGCTGCAGGCCGCCGTCATGGGTGCGGAAAAGGGAAACCCTTTCGTGAAAGAAGTGCTGGACTGGTATGGGGACAAGCATTTCATCAGGCCGGACGGCAGTCCGGGATTGGACGTGATAGCCCCGCAGATATATGCCCGGATTGCGGAAAGGTATGGATTCAGATACAAGGACACGGACCAGGAACTGGAAGGCGGGATGATGATATACCGCTCCGAGATATTCGCGGGCAACCGCCGTGAAGCGACCCCGGCCTCATACGCCATACACTACTGCGAGAACAGTTGGATAAAGCTCCCGCTGCCCGCAAGGATAAGGCACTACTGGAAGTTTTTCCTGTTCCTCGTGAGATCCCAAATCAAGAAGTAAGGACATGATTTACATCAACGGACGTTTTTTGCTACAGGAGCAGACCGGGGTCAACCGCTTTGCCTACGAGTTGTGCAAGGCCCTTAGCGAATCGGGAACGGAGTTCGAACTGCTCTGCCCGCATGGCAAGATAAAAGGCTGCTATGACACCACCGGCTTTCCCATCAGACATTGCGGATGGGGAAAATCGCATCTATGGGAGCAGGTGTTCCTGTCTATCTTCTTTCTGAAAGCACGAAAGAGACACCTGCTTGTCAATCTCACGGGCATCGGCCCCATAGCGGTCAGGAACAAGGTGATGACCATACACGACCTGGGCTTCATGGTAAATCCGGGATGGTACTTGTCCTCGTACATCGCCCTGTACAAGGCATTAACTCCTTTAAGCGTGGCCACCTCGCAGAAAGTGCTGACCGTGAGCGAATTTTCAAAGCGGGAAATCATGCGCCTGCTGCACGTAAAGGAAGAGAAAATAAGCGTGATATACAATGCCGTGCCTTCCTCGCTCACACGTCCGGACACGGAGGATGGAAAAACACCGGAAAAGGAACGGTACATCTTGGCCGTTTCCTCTATCGACCCGAGGAAAAACTTCGGGACGCTGCTGAAAGCCTTTGCACTGCTGGAGGACACCGACATCAAATTGTATATCGTAGGGGGACAAAACCGCATATATACGACATCCGTCAAGGAACTGAGCGCGGGCATACCCGCCGAAAGGGTGAAATGGCTCGGAAGGGTCAGCGACGCTGAACTGGCGGGATATTACAGGAACGCCGCGTGCTTCGTGTATCCGTCGCTATACGAGGGCTTCGGCATTCCACCCCTTGAGGCCATGTACGCAGGAACTCCCGTCGTGGTGTCGGACATTTCCCCGTTAAGGGAGGTCTGTGGGGACGCAGCCCAGTACGCGAACCCGCTCGACGCGAAGGACATTGCCGAAAAAATATCCTTGGTAATCTATGACAGGGAATTGCGGGACAAACTGCGTGCAAAAGGCCATATCCGGTGCAGGGAGTTCGACTGGAAAAGAAGTGCCGGGAGCTTGCTGGAAACCATCACCGGATTGCAGGAACGGCCGTGTGGGCAGTGACCGTACTCCATTTCTGAATCGGGTATCGGGGCATCCGAACACGAAAACCGATGCCTGCACAAAACGAGAAAGCATGTTTCTATTTGTAGTTTGTATCTTAGTCCTATACGTGTTGAGCCTCCTTTCCGGTAAGGAGAGGCTTGATACATTCGAGAAAGGAAAAACCACTCCTCTCAAAGGGATATTGGCGGTACTGATTGTCATGCACCACCTCTCATATCAGACGCAGTGGCTTTCCTTTTTCCACAGGTGGGGCGCACCTATCGTTTCCGTATTCTTTTTCATTTCAGGATACGGGCTGATGAAAAGTTACCTCTCGAAGGGAGATGCGTATTTGCAGGGTTTCATCCGAAAGCGGATTGTGAAAGCCTTGCTTCTACCTTTCCTACTGGCATGGGTGCTATACAGGATTATCAACCATAATTCCGTACCGGACATACCGACTGCCTTAGAGCATCTGCTGGTAAACGGATATACGGTGTTACCGTATTCATGGTATGTATTCGCAGCTCTTTTGTTTTATATATATTTTTTAATAGTTTACAGAATTTTAAGGGAGGGAGGGGGTAAATTCACCGTCTTGGCTTTATCCAGCCTGACCGCAGGCTATATCGCGCTTGCCATGTATCTGGATTATCCCCCTTGCTGGTTTGTCAGCGCGATGGCTTTCCCCGTCGGTGTGTGGTACGGCAAACATGAGACTGCCGTCCATCAATTTTGGCATACTCCCGCACGGTATTACCTGACCGTGCCCTTATGCCTGTTGCTGGTCGGTTTGTGCGTAGCCACAAAGAACGTGACGGCTTACCTGATTGCCTATATGTTGCTTCCGCTTATTATCGTCTGCCTTTGCTCCAAGGTGAAAGTTGAAAGACTGAACGCGTACAAGCCCGTGCGGTGGATAAGCGGCATCTCATACGAAATTTATTTGTGTCAAGGAATCAGCATGTCACTGCTAAGAGGGAATTATCTGTCAATACATTCCAACATGCTTTATATCCTTTTCACTCTGCTGCTAACCATCTTGCTGGCATACGGTATCAAGAAACTGAAACTCTTATCGATACATTAAGAGAATGGCGGAGGTGCGAATAGTCTGCAATCGGCATAAAATCTGTCGAGACAAATCCTATGCTTTAGTCTGATATACATACGCACTATGAGGACGGGATTGGAAATAAATGAGGTAGAGAAGTTGACCGGACGGGAAAAGGCCCTTTTGAGGAAACGGTACGCATTGCACCGCAAGTATTCGGAAGCTCTTGCGCTCTATGCCGAAACGGAACTGACAATGAAGGACATCGTACGGAAAACAGGAGTCCCGGCAGAAGGGTTCCGATTCTACCTGCACAAATGGCACAAAACACTGGTTTGGGAACATCTGGGGATAATCGGCCAGCCGTCCGGGCAGACTGATCTAAGGAAGGAAGGACGTAGGATGAAGACGGTCGCAGCCAAATACGCCGAAGCGATAAAAAGTCTGAAAGAGAACCCTCGTCCGTCTGCCCGGGTTGCGGCCGAATTCGGTTTCCACCCGGAAGTATTCCGCAGCTACCTGCACAAACATGAATCGGAACTGGCCGGACAGATAGGCATGACACACAACTGCGAGGGGAAACTGGTATCAGTCCGAGGCGAAAAAAATACTGCGAGGCCGTGCGCCTGTATGAAACGACAGCGGAAAGCCTGAAGGCCTGAAGGCAATCTCCTGCAGGTTGGGACTTACCTATAACAGTGTAGGCAGTTACATACGCAGGAACCGTCCCGATGTGATACGCCGCCATCGGGAATTGCTTGCCGCAAGAAACAACGACTGATAAACACGATACGAAAAACAGGGAATACGGGCCCTCATGTGAACGGAATGATACACGTGCACGGCGTCCTTGTTTCCCTTGTGCTAATTTTTTTTATGAGTCATAAGAAGTTAAAGGTTTTACAGTTAGGAAAGTTCTACCCAGTCAGAGGCGGTATCGAAAAAGTCATGTATGACTTGATGTCCGGACTGTCCGAACAGGGAGTGGATTGCGACATGTTATGTGCCGCAAGCAATGGAAGCGGCATGACCGTTTCCGTCAATGAACATGCCCGGTTGAACTGTTGCGCATCGTGGACCCGATTGGCGGCAACCATGATTTCTCCCGGCATGATTTCCACTCTGAGAAAAATATGCCGGGAATACGACATCATTCATGTACACCATCCCGATCCGATGGCCTGTCTTGCCTTGCTTTGTTCGGGATACAAAGGAAGGGTCCTCCTGCACTGGCACAGTGATATCCAGAAACAGAAAATGCTATTGCGGCTTTATCGCCCTTTGCAAGACTGGCTGCTCAGGCGTGCCGAGATAGTGGTGGGCACCAGCCCGGTCTATCTGGCCGAATCACCCTATCTGAAAAAGGTGCAGGACAAGACGGTCTGCCTGCCTATCGGCGTGGAACCGATGCGTCCGGCAGAAAAAGAGGTGGAAGCGATACAAAAGAAGTACCGTGGCAAAAAAATAGTCTTCTCCCTCGGACGGCTGGTGCATTACAAAGGATACAGGTTTCTGGTCGAAGCCGCACGTTATCTGGACGGCAGTTACATCATTCTGATCGGAGGGACCGGTGTATTGAAAGAGGAATTGCAGGCTGAGATCGAGACGCTGGGACTGCAAAAGAGAGTGGAATTGCTCGGACGGGTGAGCGATGAGGAACTTCCCGCTTATTACGGAGCCTGCAAGGTTTTCTGCCTGAGCAGCGTACAGAAAACGGAAGCGTTTGGAATCGTACAGATAGAGGCCATGTCCTGCGGCAAGCCCGTGGTGGCCACCGATATCCCAGGGTCGGGTGTGCCTTGGGTAAACGCACACGGCATATCGGGTATGAACGTACCTCCCGGAGATGCCCGGGAACTGGCGAAAGCCATCAAAGCCATCACCGGGGATGAAGAGACTTACAGAGTCTACTCCGAGAATGCGCGAAGAAGATACGAGGAAATGTTTACAAAAGAACATATGATAAAACAATGCTTAAAAATTTATCGGAAGTTATGAATGAAGTAAAGACAAAACCCTTATCCATGACAGGAATCAGTCCTGTACACAAGACTTTGTACTATGAAGATGCCATGTCCCCTGCTGCCTGCCGTATCAAACGCTGCCTCGATATCGCAGGGAGCGTGATAGGACTGGTCATTTCCTCCCCTCTTTTCCTGATTATCTATCTCGCCATCAAGTATGAGGATCATGGCCCCGCCATTTTCAGGCAGGAACGGATCGGTTATCGGGGAAAGATCTTCACGTTATATAAATTCCGGTCCATGAAAGTGGCGGCGGAAGCAAACGGAAAACCGGCGCTGTGTCAAAAGGATGACAAGCGTCTTACCCGTACAGGCCGTTTCCTGCGCGAACACCATCTCGATGAGTTGCCGCAGCTGTGGAACGTGCTCAAGGGAGAGATGAGTTTCGTCGGCCCGCGTCCGGAACGCAGCTTTTACGTAAAGCAGATCATGTCCATCAATCCGGACTACCAGTTGCTATATCAGTTGAGACCGGGACTGTTTTCCCCGGCCACACTCTATAACGGGTATACGGACACAATGGAGAAAATGCTCAGAAGGCTCCGGATGGACCTGGAGTATCTGGCTGCACGTTCCTTGTGGCTCGATACGAAAATCATTATCCTGACAGTCTTTTCAATACTTACGGGAAAGAAATTTTAAAAGAGGACACAGCTTGAAACGAACATGCGGTTATGACAATGAATGAGACAATAGAACCCAAGGACGGGTTACGGCTAAGAAAGATCGGCAGCAGATACATGATCGTGGAGGCCTGTAACGGGAATGTAAACATGACGGATGTATTCAGCCTGAATGAAACGGCGGCACGGTTATGGCAGAGGATAAACGAAGGGAAGTTTACTCCGGAAGAACTGGCCGGATGGCTATGTGACGAGTACGATACGGACAAGGATACGGCCCTGACGGACGTGCAAAGACAACTGGAAGAATGGAAGGCTTTCGGGCTGATAAGATAATCGGGATACGTTTCCCTGTATCGGCATGAAAATATATGAATAAAGAACTGGCAGCCTTGCTGACCCTGCTCAGGGCCGGATTATGGGAGAAAGAACCGGACGACCTGTCTGTCTTTCCCCTGTCCGGCGAAGACTGGAGCCGGGTTTATCATCAGGCGCAACGACAGACTGTGACGGGTATTGTCTATCGGGGACTGTGCCTGTTACCGGATCGGTTTCTGCCTTCCGATCCTCTGTTGTTGCGTTGGGTGGCCGCCACAGATACCATTGAACGGAGAAACCGCAAGATGAACTCTGCGCTGACCGGACTTTACGGAATGTTCAGGAAAAACAACCTGCACCCTGTCCTGCTGAAAGGACAAGGTGTGGCATCGCTGTATGAACATCCCCTACTGAGGGAATGTGGGGATATCGACTTTTATTTCCCGACCGGGGAGGAGGAACGGTGCGCCATATCGCTTATACAAAAGACAGGGTGTCGGGTTCAGTATGAGGCTGACGGGAGTTTTCATTACCGGTGGAACGGCATGATGGTGGAACACCATTCCCATTTGTTTGATATTAATAACCCTTTCCTGAAAAACTATTTGGAAAAGATTGAATGCAGATACGGTTATCATACCGCTTTTTTCTCCCCCGAGATCGGTATGGAGATTGCAGTGCCTTCGCCTATGCTCCATCTTCTTTTGCAGAATACCCACATCATGAAACATGCTTTCGGATGGGGAATCGGCCTGCGCCAGCTGTGTGACATGGCACGTGCCTGTTACTGTTTCCATGATTCCATAAACCCGTATGAGACAAGATCCCTTTACCATAAAACAGGCATAGAAAAATGGAGCCGTCTGCTTCATTCGTTTTTACAGGATTATTTAGGGCTTTCTCCGGAATGCCTGCCCTACAAAGAGAAAAGGATATCTTCTCAGCCTTTACTTGAAATCATTATGCGGGGCGGCAATTTCGGACAATATGCGTCCGGACGCGGCGATACGTCGCAAAGTACATGGAAGCGTAAGCTGCATACCTCGCGTTCATTCCTGCATAATGCCCGCTTTTCTTACAGATATGCCCCGAAAGAAGCATTCTGGACATTTATGAACCTGTTAATCGGACAAATCCATGTTAAAAGAACAGTTTTTCCGGGTGGCAGACTTTACGTTTGAAGTCTGTATGCCCGAAGAATGGGACATAGAGCGTCTGTTACCCTCTTTCCGCCCGTTCCGTCATGATGACAGCCATTGTAATGCCCCCCTGTTTCGTCTTGCGGAGTCTTCCGCTTCGGATCTCTTTCGGGAAGAATCCGTACTATTGGAAGAATCCGTAAACGACATGGGATATGTGCGGTTACTGAGAACTTCTACCGGTTATCGGACCGAAATCCGGTTCACCGCCGACGGAACGGTACATTATTTACATACCGATCCTCATTTCACTTCGGCCGAAGCCAGGATTTGCCGGGACGATCCGTATGCAGGCGAAGTCCTGTCCTCCATGTTGCGTATCGTCTTTTCACAGGCCGTGGTCTATCACGGGGGAATATCCGTCCATGCCGCCACCGTGGTACTGGACGGCAAGGCTTACCTGTTCATGGGGAAAAGCGGTACGGGCAAGAGCACCCATGCCACCTTATGGCGGGAATGCTTTCCGGGATGCATGCTGCTCAATGACGACAATCCCGTGATTCGTATTGTAAACGGCAGGGCGATGGTTTACGGAAGTCCGTGGAGCGGAAAGACACCGTGCTACAAGAACCTGTGTTATCCCATCGGCGGAATCGTGCGGCTTGGCCAGGCGAAAGAAAACCGTTTTATCCGGCAGGAGGATGTGGGCGCCTTCATAGCGGTATTGCCCGGCTGTTCGGTGATACGCCAGGACCCCGACCAGTACGGGAGGCTTTGCGATACGCTGGTACACCTTGCCGGACAGGTTGCAGTGGGCAGGCTGGAATGCCTTCCCGACAGGCAGGCCGCTATCTTGTGCCGGAAAGAAATAAACCGAATTAATCAACACTACCAAAAAAATGAATAAACAATTAGTACTACTAAGTCTGCTTGCCGTGTGGCTGTTATCCTCTTGTGCCTCGCGGAGGAACTTCGTTTATCTCTCGGACATGCAGATGGGCGAGAAATATCCGTTTGATTCCAAGTACGAGGCAGTTGTCCACCGTGACGACCGTTTGGGAATCACGGTAAGTTGTAAAAATCCGGAGCTTGCCATTCCCTTCAACATTCAAGGGGGAAATTTCAGTGTGGACGGAAGCGGTAACATAAAGTCTTCCGACATGTCCGCAAGCCGGGAAAAAGGCTACCGGGTGGACGTGGACGGCAATATCGACTTCCCCATTCTGGGCAAACTCCATGTGGAAGACATGAAGGTCAGCCAGGTGAAGGAACTGATAGAGAGCCGGATAAAAAAAGGCAATTATATCAAAGACCCTCTGGTATCCGTCGAGTTTCTCAATTTCAAGTACACCGTACTGGGAGCCGTGGGAAGAAACGGTACGTTCAGCGTGGACGGCGACCGCGTGACTTTGCTGGAGGCCATAGCCAATGCCGGGGACCTGACGGCAAAGGCCAGGATCGACCGGGTGGCCGTTATCCGGGAAACGGGAGGCGAGAGACAGATGTTCATGCACGACCTGCGGAACACGGAACTGTTTGAATCCCCCTGTTTCTACCTGCAGCAGAACGACATCGTGTATGTGGAACCGAAATACCGGAAAAAGGATTCCGAAGATCGGGGATGGCAGATCGGCACCACGCTGCTTTCTGTCGTTACGGCTATCTGCTCCATAATCTGGGCAACCAAATAACAAACTACATTTTGCTTGAAATTACATGCAGACAAACAAATCTACCGTGAACAAGGACGAGCAGGGCATCAACCTGGTGGACCTGCTCCTTTACCTGGCTTCCAAATGGAAGTGGTTTTTATTGTCCGTACTGATATGCGGGGGGATAGCCTGGTATCGATACGCCAGCGCCCCCCTGATATTCTTCCGTTCGGCGACCGTGATCATCAAGGACCCCTCGAACAAGACCTCCACTGCGGGGTTGGACCGATACGACAATTTCATCAACAAGGTGAATGTGGCGAATGAGATCCTGCAGTTCCGCTCGAAGAAGCTGATGCGGGAGGTGGTGTCGAGGGTTCATGCGGATGTGAGCTACTCGAAAAAGGACGGCCTGCGTATTGATGAACTTTACACCCAATCGCCTGTGACGGTGAGCTTTCCGGATGCCACTCCGGAACAACAGCTCGCCTTTACCGTAACGCCGAAGGATGAGCAAACGGTGGTCCTTTCCGACTTTGCCGGACAGGAAGGGGAAGAGGAATATACGGCCGGACTGAACGATACCCTGTCTTTGAAAAATGGGCGTATAGTGGTTACACCGACCAACTTCTACGGCAAGAACTGGTACAAGGTGCCGATAAGGGTACAGAAACGGTCGTTGGAGGCAATGGTGGCTTACTATCAGGGAAGTATGGGAATACGACAGGAGGAAGAGGAGGCGTCGATATTGACCTTATCGCTGAAAGACCTCTCCGCCGCACGTGCCGAGGACATGCTGAACATGCTTATAACCGTGTATAACGAGGAAGCCATCAAGGACAAGAACCAGATAGCTGTCAATACGGCCAATTTCATCAACGAGCGCCTGATCATCATCGGAGAAGAACTGGGTGACGTGGAGTCCGACCTGGAATCGTTCAAGCGTGACAACCAGGTGGTGGACATCTCGTCTTCCGCCAGCATGTACATGAGCGAGACACAGAAATACGGTGCGGATGCCATGGAGCTGGAAACCCAGCTCCGGTTGGCGGAGTATATCAAGGACTACCTGACCGATCCGAGGAAAGAGACGGACCTGATACCGGCCAATACGGGTATCAGCGACATGAACATCGAAAGCCAGATAACGCTTTATAACACAATCAAGCTGAAACGTGACCGGCTGATAGACGACAGCAGCGACAGCAACCCGGTAGTGGAAGAGCTGAACAACTCGCTCCGGGCGATGAAGCAAAGCATCATCCGGGCGGTGGACAACATGGTCGTGAGCATCAACGTAAAGCGCAACGATGCGCAGCACCGTGAAAGACGGGCGCAAAGCCGGGTGGCTTCCATCCCGGCCAAGGAACGGCAGATGCTTTCCATCGAGCGCCAGCAAAAGATAAAGGAATCCCTTTACCTCTTCCTGCTGAACAGGCGGGAGGAAAACGCCCTTTCTCAGGCAATGGCGGACAATAACGCCCGGGTCATAGACGGCGCGGAAGGGAGTGACGCTCCGATATCCCCCAGCCGCAACCGCATCCTGCTGTTGGGCGTACTCGTGGGGATCGCCTTGCCGGGTATCGCTTTCCTGACGGTGCTTTTCATGGACACGCGGGTACGCGGACGCAAGGACATCGAAAAGGCGGTGAGCGTACCGTTCTTGGGTGAAATTCCGTTGGATAAAGAAGCCGCCAAACGCAACAAGGGAAAGAAGGAGACGCTGGCGGTGCATGAACAGGGTGACGACATCGTGTCGGAGGCCTTCCGTATCCTGCGTACGAATATGACCTTCATGGCAAAGAAAGGGAAAGCCATGCAGGTGATCACCTTTACCTCGTTCAATCCCGGTGCGGGAAAGACGTTCATCTCGCATAACCTGGCATTAAGCCTTGTCTATGCAAGGAAGCGGGTGATACTTGTAGACCTGGATATCCGCAAGGGGACATTGAGCCGCCACTTCGGAAAATATGTGAACGGCGTAACGAACTATCTTTCCGACCCGACGGTGAGAGCAGACGATATCATCCGGCATACGGAGCATTTCGATATCATCCCGTCGGGAACGGTTGCTCCGAATCCGGCGGAACTGCTGATGGACGACAGGCTGGACGAACTGATGGACGAACTGCGTACCCGGTATGACTACATTATTGCCGACAATGTACCGGTAGGGCTGGTGGCCGATGCCGCCATCGCCAACCGCATAGCCGACTTGACCATATTTGTAGTGCGTGCAGGCCGGCTCGACCGCCGCCAGTTGCCGGACATCGAACAGTTATATGAAAACAAGCAACTGAAGAACATGGCACTGGTACTGAACGGGTCTGATCCGGAACGGCATGGGTATGGTTACGGGTATGGTTACGGAGGCTACGGTTACGGTTATGGTTACGGGATAAAAGGAAAAAAGAAAACTTAATGTCAAACATAAAAAAGAAAAGTAATGAACGGGACAATTTTCAAAAGGCTGGGAACCGGAACAGGGATTCCGGATTCCCTTTTCAATGAAAACGATTATTTAACTAATAAAAAGAAAGTGAGGTTTATATGAAAAAAAAGTATGAGGTTCCCCTGACGGAACATACGCAGATTGAGTTGGAAAGCGGGTTTATGTCCGCTTCAATATTTGAAGATGTGAACAAACATGATGAAGGGGTATCAATTAATGGGCATGAAATAGGAAACTCTGGTAACTATTTCGATTCGAATCCGGAAAACCAGAAGTGGAATCAATGGGATTAAAAGAATAAAACTGATGAATATGAAATTAAGAACTATTAGCATGAGTATAGCTTCCCTGCTGATTTTGGGAAGTTGCACTGAACAGTTCGATTCCTCTGTGGTTGAGAATCCTGTTCATGTGGGTGAGGAAATAAATTTTGGTACATCGCTGCCTTCGACAGTGTCAACACGTACATCTTATGGTGAAGAAGTTACAGAGGGTGGCGAACATGGCAATGGATATTTCCCTGTTTATTGGGAAGATGGCGATGTGATAACGATTCTCTGTCCACAGGCTGCTCAAAGTAAGAGGGTGGATTATCGCATAACTCCAATGGAGGGGCAAGAATATACCTCTACCGATGTAACTAAGATAGACCCAGACAAAGCCGGTCTGCAATGGGGGGCGGAGGACGAACATGAGTTCTTTGGCTTCTATCCAGCGAGTGCAATAGCAGAAGGCGATGAAAATCCGGAAGATGGCATTGTAACGGTTGATATACCGGAAAATCAAATTCCGACAGAGTGGTACACGGATGCAGAGGGAGTTCGGGTAGGTAAAGGCAACACCGATTATGCTTATATGTGGGCGTATGCAAAAGTGAACAAAAATACGATTAAACAAGGAGAACCGATACCTTTGGATTTTGAGCCAATGAGTACAGTCCTTGAAATCACGATAAACGGTCCGACAATTGGAAATATGACCGTTTCATCCGTCACCATAACTTCTGTAGATAAGGAAGGAACGGGTACTGCCAATACGGTACTTACTGGTAAGGTGCAATGTAACATAAAGGCAGCTGCTACAAGTGAAAATCATCAAGCTGTGTGTACGGCTGTGGGAGATATGGGCGAGGTACGCAACCGTATTTTTATTAGCTTGTACGGAGCCAATGAAACAGGAGATGGTTATCCTACACTGGGTTCTGGAGATAAATTGAGAGTATATGCCTATCTGTTGCCTAAAGACGCAAATATCGAAAAAGGTACTATTCAGATTACGGTTTCACCGTTGAATCAGGCAAGAAAAGTAAAAACGTTACAAACTGATGCCATCCTTGCCCATGCCATCAATAAGGTGAACCTGCCTGCACTTAATGCCGGTGGTGAGGGTAACAACTATTGGATGAGTAGACTCGACCCCGATATCTACCTGACAGAGCTTTCTTGGCCGGGCAGTAAGATGTCTATGGCGACACACAAAAACGATAATAATTATTTCTTGCAAAGTACATCTCTGACCGAACAATTTAATTTGGGGGTCCGCGCTTTCGACTTACAGACAATGGTAAACCGATGGGACAACAACAATATATATGTTGCCACTGAAACGCAGTTGGGTTCATCTTTTTCAAGTATTGCTTCTTTAAAATCTGCTCTTGCGGAATTAGCTAAGTGTCTTGAGCAAGCCCAGCAAGAAGTAGTATTTGTTAATATATCATACGCTGCACCACGATATGAGATATTTGACCTGGATTTCAAAGACGAACCGGGTTGGCGTAATAATCTTATTTCACATTTCGAAGATTGGAAAAACGATAAGATTAACATTGAAGAAGTGACTGCTAACACTACGCTCGGCGATGTGGCTGGAACGATTGTTTTGCGCATCCACATCAAGGAGACCAAGGCTTATAACAATTTCTCCACTTCATTACCAGCACAACTTGTTTGTTATGAAGAACCGTACACAGGAGAACTTGTTAATATGTCATGGGGAACACCGGATAAGACCAATGGATTGCAACTGCTTTACCAGGAAGCAAGCCGTCTTGACAACGGAGGTGGTATACTTGATATGACAAATTTTGACGGTACACCCGAGAGCAAGAAAGAACAAGTAGCTGCGATAGTACAAAAAAGCATAGAACAGTACAACGCCAATGACAATCATAATATTTGGTATATGATGGATGTAGGTGGATATTATTATTCCTCAAATTTGGGTTTCCTCCAGCAAGAATATAATTCTGAGCAGGTGGCTGAAAAATTGACACCTTATTTCTTTGAGTTTTTCAATAAACGTGAGAAGAATACGTCACTTGGTGTTGTGTTGATGAACTTTGCCGATAATGATAAATCTTACGGTGTGAAGTATGGGTGTGATGACCTGATACAGACTATTATCGACAATAACTTTAGTTTCAGTCTTCGTAAACGGGGTAATGTCCAGCAAAGTTTCCGTTCAATCAAACCTGTTGCGACCAGTTCCGATGGTTGGGATGAATAAATTACGTGAATCAGGAGTTATCGGGAGTTGAAACCGATACTCCTGCCTCATGTGAGTCAATAAGAAAATAGTGTTTCAGTCGGGAGAGGTTATACCTATTGTTCTGCATGGCAGCATGTGCTGATGTAACGGTGCTTATGCTGGGCAACACTCCTGATAATCCCAACGCCGGCACGGAGAAACAGAAAACTGGTGTTGGGCATGAATAACCAGTAAACGAATTAAAAATAAGATGACTAAAAAAAGAATATTCATTGCAGCCCTTATACTTGCGGCTGCCATCCCGGTCTTTTCACAGACTGATACGAAAACTACCCCTACGGAAACCGTAGAGTACAGTAACGATAAATATGAAGCGGAAACCGACCGCTTCTGGAACAACTGCTTTGTCAATGTCGGAGCCGGTGCACAAATGTATTTCGGCGACCACAACCGCCAGCTTAAGTTCGGTGACCGTATCTCACCGGCTTTCGACATTGCCGTGGGAAAATGGTTCCCTTCCGGCATCGGTGTGCGCCTGATGTATAGCGGCCTTCCCGTCAAGGGAGCCACCCAGAACGGGGCACATTCCAATGGCAAAGCCATCAGCGGAAAGCCCTGGTACGGATATTGGCTGACGGAACAGGAGTTCAACCTCTCGAACCTGCATGCCGATGTAATGTTTGACATGATCCGTCTCTTATCCGAGAAGGAAAGCGCATGGAGCGTCAGTCCGTATGTGGGACTGGGATGGGTACATGTGGGCGACTCGCCGAAAGCCGACGGAGTGTCGGGTAACTTCGGAGTACTCACCTCGTACAGCCTGAGCCGTATGTTCGATCTGAATCTGGACTTGCGCGGCGTCTTGCTGAAAGACGGCATGGACGGTGAAAAAGGCGGACACAAAGGCGAAGGCATGTTGACTGCCACTGTCGGAATAAGCTATAAATTCTGACAATGTAAACTAAGGAAAAATGTTAGATCAGAGTTCGACACAAGCCATTAGCGAATGGATGTGCCGACGAAATGATGCCTGCCTGTGACGGGTCGGTATCATTTTTCATTAAATACACATCAAACAATGCGATTACCGAATCACCTGCTTTTTGCCGATGTCGTGGCTTTGCTCTCCGAAGGATATACGGTGACATTGCGGGCAAAAGGAAGCAGCATGTTCCCTTTTATAGTCGGCGGACGGGACAGCGTGGCATTGCGAAAACGAAAACACGTTTGCAAAGGAGATATCGTACTGGCCCGCATCCCGGAAAAAACTTACGTACTGCATCGGGTTTGCCGGGTAGAAGGCGATGTGTTTGTCCTGATGGGGGACGGAAATGTCTGTGTCACGGAAACATGCCGTAAGGAGGATATATTGGGTACGGTCTTGACGATCACGCGTAACGGACGGTCGATGGACTGTAGCTCGCCTGCCGAAGCTCTCAAGGTTCGTTTTTGGAGGCTGGCATTACCCGTACGGCGTTACTTGTTGCCGGCATGTCGGTGGTGGATTAAGGTTATGGGAAAGAAAAAAGGATTGTAAAAGTGAGGGCAAAAGATTGTATCGGTTGGTTATGGGAAATTTCACGGGGTTTCCGTTTGTCGGTCCTATCTTGTGCTTTGGCCGGGGCATTGCATGTCTGCATATTCCTGTTTTTCGTATTTGTCTGCAAACACCTGATCGACATCGCTATAGGAGTTTCCGGTGATAGTTTCAGGACGTATATCGGGTGGATGGTATCCTGCATGACGGCGCAACTGGTCTTATCAGTCATCCGAAGCCGTTGGACCAACCGGACGGAAATCAAGCTTCGCAACGATTTACATAACCGGCTGTTCGTGCATCTGTTGGGAAGCCGTTGGGACGGACGAGAGGCTTTCCATACCGGTGACATACTCAACCGGATAGAAGCAGACACGGATACCGTGACTGATGCCGTATGCCGGATTTTCCCTACCGTGTTCGTCACTATTGTCCAGTTGGGCGGGGCGTTGTTCTTCCTTTCCCGGTTGGATATACAGCTGACGGGCATCCTGGTATTCATCATGCCTGTAGCCTTGCTGTTCAGCAAAGGGTATGTACGGAAGATGCGCCGGATGTCACGAGAAATCCGTGAAACAGACAGCTGCATACAAAGCCATATACAGGAGAACCTTCAACATCGCGTCATTGTCCGTGCATTGGAACATACCCGAAAGACGGTAGATAAACTGGCATCCCTGCAATCATCCCTGCGGGAGCAAGTGTTCCGGCGCACGGATTTTTCTGTTTTTTCCCGCTCGATGGTGCAAGTCGGGTTTATGACCGGATATGCCGTAGCCTTCCTGTGGGGCGTGTCAGGGTTGCGCGATGGCACGGTCACGTTCGGCATGATGGCGGCTTTTCTGCAATTGGTATCGCAAATCCAACGGCCGATGGTGGATTTGAGCCGCCAGATATCTGCTTTTATCCGCATATTCACAGCTACGGAGCGATTGGCGGAACTGACCTCTTTGCCTTTGGAACAACAGGGCAAACCGCTCCGGTTGGAAGGCTACTCGGGCATCCGCATCGATGGCCTTACTTTTTCTTACCCCGGTTGCGAGAAGAAAGTTTTGGATGACTTCACACATGATTTCCGTCCGGGTAGCCTGACAGCCATTGTCGGGGAGACGGGTGTAGGGAAAAGCACTTTGATCAAACTGATTTTAGCTTTGGCTCAACCGAAGAAAGGGAAGATCATAATCTACAACGGCAAGACAGAAATCGAGGCTTCTCCGATGACACGGTGCAACCTCTCATACGTGCCGCAAGGTAATACGTTGTTTAGCGGAACCATTCGTGAAAACCTGCTGACAGGCAATCCGGATGCCACGGAAGAGGACCTGCACCGGGCACTCCACACTGCCGTAGCCGATTTTGTGTTTTCTTTACCGGAGGGACTTGACTCAATATGCGGAGAACAGGGAACGGGATTGAGCGAAGGGCAGGCGCAACGCATCGCCATAGCCCGCGGCTTGTTGCGTCCGGGAAACATCTTACTGCTGGATGAACCCACCTCTTCTTTGGATGACGAAACCGAAAGGATACTCTTGCAACGACTCTCCAAAGTATTGGAAGGCAGAACACTTATCCTGATTACGCATCGGGAAACGATAACCCGGCTTTGCACGGAGGTCATCGAACTATAGTATATACAAATAGAAACCTAAAAAAGTACCTTTAATGTTTCTGCTTTTTAATATATATTTGTATATCAGTATTCTGATATACAGTTTATTATGGAATGTATTATATTAATTGCATTGGGAGATTTCCTACTGGAATTCTTTAGAAAACTGCTCCGAAAGATATGTTCGACAGAAACCACGTCCTTGTGGCTGGCGGTGTTGTTCCGCTGGTTGATATTGGACTGGTTCTGGATAGGGACTATACTGTTGATATGGTGGTGCGTGCTGATGCCCATCACTCGGTATCAAGAATGCCATCCGAAACGGTACAAGCGGTATGTCAAGGAAGGCAAAAGTCTGAACAGGGCTATCATGTAAACTATTCCCATCTTTTGCCCGATATTGATTGCGCGGATGTTCTTCTTAGGGAAGGCTTTATCCCAATGGTTATTGTTGTATGACCTCTATAATAAGTTAAATCTAAAATTCATCAATTGTATATCTTCTTGAGTCTAAAAAAGATAAAGTAAATTGAATGCACAGGGATTCCGATATGTCCTTTTCTCGGTAATTGCAAATTGATTATGCAATTTTCCCTACTTAATTCCAAACACTTTTCTTGTTTTATTTCTTTCTCCAAGCATCTCTTTCTCTTGATTTTTCCCAATCCTCACCTTAAACTCTCTAAAATTCCCATAAGCATTTGTTTTTTCAAATTAATTCATCAATCTGACAAGAATTTAAAGCACGAGCTGAACGAGTCCTCAAGCTCTAGACTATCGGTGATTTTATTCAGCCTTTTATTATGTGTCCTGAGGCGGAAAAATTCTTCATCAGGTTGACGGTCAACTCCGCTGTTTCTATGTCTTCCTTATTCCGGAATCGTGTGAAATGCTTCATGGCGCACGAATGATTACCCGTAGTTTTCTCCTTTCCCGAGTCCTTGAAATGCCGGGCACCTGACTCCAACAATTGAAAAAATGGTATTCTGCCTGCTGTCTTCTTCGTTTTCATTTACCAATAAAATAAAGATTAAACTGTCTATATAAAATAAGGAGGTAAGCGAATGTGGAGCGAGTGAACGGTCATAAAAAGCGATCTCCGGAGCTTTTCGTGACGGGTGGTTTGGCGGCGTTTTCGCCGTTAAACCGTATGATTTTGGTTAAACCAAAACACAACTTGCTGTCCGCAGGAGCGGACCACGTTTATCCAATAATTATTGTGTATCAGAGTGTTGTGTGGCTATTTTCCTGTATTTTGTGTGGCTTTTCCATCAGATATTTACCGGCTGTTTTCCCCATTAAAAGATAGATATATCTCCATAACCATGTGACTTACGCCCATAATTCGGGGATAAGGAGGCGAATATACGGAAAATCTGCCCTTTACATACCTTATTCTCCATTAACGAATTACTACTTATACACTTCTGCAAATGGAGAATGGCATGTAGCCGTATACGCCTTATTGTTTTTTCTTCATCGTCTCCATTAATAGATTGCTACTTCTACACTTCTGCAAATGGAGAAATGGACATGTAGCCGTATATGCCTGATTGTTTTTCTTCATCGTCTCCATTAACGGATTGATACTTATACACATCTGCAAATGGAGAATGGCATGTAGCCGTATATGCCTGATTGTTTTTCTTCATCGTCTCCATTAATGGATTGCTACTTATACACATCTGCAAATGGAGAATAACATGTAGCCGTATATGCCTGATTGTTTTTTCATCGTCTCCATTAATGGATTGCCACTTCTACACTTCTGCAAATGAAGAATGACAGGTAGCCATGTGTGACTTATGTTTTTCTTTATAGTTCTCCATTAGTGAATTGATATTTATACACTTCTGTAAATGGAGATTTTAAGATATCTGTATCTGGAAAGGTGCGTGCTCCCTTCGCTTCCGGCTATCCTTATTTTAATATCCAGCTATATTGCAATTCTGTGATAGCATTATCCGGTTAGCGTATTATACGGCTATATACAAATATGGCTACACTATAATTCATGGTTGTGATGGAGATGGCTCTTCCCATCCGGTAACATGACCATAATACCACGAGAAAAAAAGACGACGCCCACAGAGAAAAAACGGATGGCAGGGACGGTTACAGAATGACAGATTTCAACAAATAGCCGGCTGTTTTTGGAGACAAGCTCGGATCTGAAGTTCCGGTCAATCAGCCGTCAAAGGGCTGTTCAGGTATATTATGCCATCAGGTACAAGAATGTTTGTTATGGTAGTTTTCTCCGATTGTCATTAGGGAAAAAGGATTTCAAGGTATCCTGTTTGTTGGTATTCCGGCTGTTTGGTAATCAGGTAAATAGAAAGTCCGGTACATGTGAATTTAGGAGATCATCCCAGATGGTAATCTGTTAAAGAGTTTTTTGGAACATTTGAAATACCGATAATAAAAACGAAATCAGGTATATGGACGCTGTCATACACCCACAACCTGCCATACCTCTATTCCGATAATTATATATGGTTATCCGTGTATATCGCTATATCCTTATTCCGATAGAAGGGCGTATCGTTATCGTCGTATCTCTATATCTAAACATATGGCTATGTGCGTATCCGGCGGTATCATCGCCTTTCCCATCCGGGTCTGTCACAGGTTGGATAAGTTTTTAATCTGAAGGTAACCAGCCTGATGGTATAGGAACATGAAGAACTCTGTAATCATGGCATTTACCCGGGCAGAGAAGCCACATCTTTTATTACCGAATTCTCGGCGTTGTTTCGTCCATGTGTGAAGAGGAGTTTTTTTTCATCGCAACGTTCCTTTCACATACCCAAAGGGGGGAGTGAATCCAGCCCTGCTTCGGCTTTCTTTTTCTTTCCCATATGACAAAAACTAACTATCCATGACTATTCCTGCCAGTGGACTGGTTCTGTTTGGCAGGTATCTTTTTTCTTTACATTCGTATCAACGAACATTAAAAATTGAGCGTATGGAAATATACTACATTGAAGCCGGTGTCCTTGAGAGGATGCTGACATGCTTCGAGAACCTGTCCACACATGTGACAGATTGTATGAGAGAAAACGTTGTAAGGAACTCGGAGAATGACTGGGCGGTCAGGATGTCTGCCTGCTCCTTAACATCTCACCGTATCTTGCTTTCTTTTGATAGGTAATGAATGATTCAAACCTATGAATTCCGTTTATCCCTATCCTAAAAAAAGTTTTATTCCCTTCTTTCTTCTCCTTAACTTATTCAATATCAAATTCTTTCTTTAATAACTTAAAGAATACATTGTTTCTATTCGATGCAAGTTCATAAATGTCTTCAAAGGAATATAATTCTATCCTAATATCCATTTTATTTCTCGGATTATCATCCTTAGAAAAATTGTCCTCAAAGTAATATGAATTTGCCAGGAATGGGATAGGTTTATATCCGCCACTAAAACTATTGGATGTCAACTCCTTGTCTATATCGGATTTCCTAGCAAGAATGATACCTGTATATTGTACTTGCTCCGTATTCACAGTCCAATTCAATGTTTTATGTGGATGCTTATAAAAATCGTGAGCGTATCTTTTAACCTGTGCTATCATTCCTTCTTTGGTATTTCCTGCATTATGTGCGTTTGTTGTTGATTTTAACTCAAGGATCAGAATTTGTTTTGTTTTTTCTGGGTCATCAGCCCAAATGTAAACATCTGACAAAGGTTGCCCTGACTTGGTGCTTTTAACTTTGAAATCGTTTGAGAATGTTGTGAACTTGTCATCAAGAATCCAAAGATTATGTAAATGATTGATATTTGAAGAATCACTTAAAGTTGTTCCTCTTTTAATAAAGAGTTCATGTACAGAGCTTTCTAATTCTGATTTATCATTTCCGTCTTCATCAAATTTTTGAATTAACATATGCAAACGTTTCAATACACTTTCTCGATGTTTGACATATATATGCAAACTTGAGTTTAAAAGCTTATAACATTCTTCAGAATCACTAAAAAGTTTATCTTCTTCATTTTCGAACTCTCTATCTATTTGATTCCAGAACTTTTTCTCTATCCTACTCTTCTCGTCAATAGCAGATTGTACAATATCTTTCTCATTTACTATCTTTTTATCATCGATAATATTACTATCTTCAATAAATGTCTCAAGCGAGGGGTACTTCTTTTTGAAATTCTTTAAATTACGCTTTGTCTCCTTTTGGTTGTTCTCTATAATAGAGCTAAATTCAATATCCAAGATCTCATTTATTTTCTTATTTATTTTTAATATATCATCAACTGGGATTTCTATTTTTTCGCCTTTTGTGTCGACATGTTCATCGAAATATTCCGATGTTAAATACAATAAATAACCGTCATTATTATCAATTGAATAACTTAATTTTCCATTGGATAAATCCGCTTTCAAGTTCCTTGCAAAACAGGTTACCGGATTCTCTCCATGCATTTGTGTTCCTTTTTTTATCAACCATAGCATAAAAGATTTATTACCCTCTGCGAGATTGATTTCAAAAGGTTTTCTTTCTGTTTCAGATTCAATATTTCCTTTTTTTACAGTAACATCCTCTCCATTGAAAATAATATTTACTACAAGCTGTTCATTGGTTACAATGAATGGAAAAAAAGTTTCTATAAACCATTGTTTAAATGCTTTTGAGTTTGGGTATTTATAAAAAAAAGTTTTTGCTCGTCCTAATGTGTTTTGTTTGTTTAAGTATGCTGTCAGCTTGGTATAGGTATCTTTTATTTCTGGCATCTCTTCTACAAACTCATCAAAATTAAAAAGTCCATCAGATGTATTTGGATATGGAATGGTTCGCTTTTGATATGTACCATCTTTATCCTTATACACCGTTTCATATTCAGATGAGTCGGTAAAGTATACAATAGCCAATCTCCCTTGGCCCAAAGGATGGAAATTAAACTGCTCCTTTTCCAGGTTTTTTTTATCAAGTTCTTCAAAATAGAGACGATTTTTTTCTGTAAAGCCTTCACCATTATCCCTTAATTCGATTTTACATTGATTTTCATCAAAAGTAATATTCAGGTCTAGCTGAGGGATAAAATTCGTTTCTTTATTTTGCCGAATTAAAACGGCATGTATGGAATTGGAAATTATCTCTCTTAATAAAAGAAAGAATTTTTCACGGCTATTCTTATATTCTTTCTCTGCCCTGTATTGAACGTTTGATTTCTGTTCCATGATGATACTACAATTTTTTGAAGGCTATTTATTTCATATAAAATAAACTCAACATATATTCTACTTGACGATAAAAGATCACTTGGCCACTTCAACCGACATCTTACGGAATTCCTTAAGCAAACTCCTTAATTCCAACGTAGCTTTACGTGCTTTCATACCTGCCACATTGTTGCCTTTGGAAACCAGCTGTTCCACATCTTTTTGAAAACGGCAAATTTTCTCTGAATGTCAACAAGAAGTTTGTTTATATCCTTAAAAAGTGTTTATTGACCAGTGATTTTATAATCATAGTTACAAAAATAAGATTTAAATTCCAAATAATTAAATGTTCCAGTCTCTTTTTATTGAAAAGACTACGAAGGACAAATAAGGTTCAGGAGCAATTCCTCGTTTGGAACCACTTGTTGAAATCGCAATGATAAAGTTCTTAGCCTATATGGAGCACTCCAGAGGTTTTATACTCATTTTTTTGATACTTATTTTGTACGGTGGGGATTTTTTCTTTACCTCTTTCGCATGACAATAGCCGACTATCCATGACTATTCCTGCCAGTGTGCCGGTCGTGCTTGCCTCTCATGTTTTTTCCCCTTATATTCGCTCCGACATTTAAATGAGTTGAAAATATGGAAATATGCTACATCGAGGCCGGTGTCCTTGAGAGGATGCTGGCACGCGTCGAGAGCCTGTCCACACATGTGGACAGATTGTATGAGAGAAACCGCTGTAAGGAACCCGGCGAGTGACTGGACGGCCAGGATGTCTGCCTGCGCCTTGACATCTCGCCGCGTACCCTGCAGACCCTCCGCGATACTGGACGGCTGGCGTTCACCCGCCTCCAGCGGAAGTTCTATTACAAACCCGGGGACGTGGAGAAGCTGATGACCTACGTCGGCATCAGACGCAAGGAGAAGGCGGTGAGAGAAAGAAGGGAGAACGGAAACCTTTAAAGAACGGAAGAAATGGAAGGTATTATCGACAAGGAGAACGAACGTGTCCGCAGGTTCTTCGCCCTGCTGGACAATATAGAGAAAAAAGTGGAACGTCTTGCCTGTGACAACCGTCCTCCCTTCAACGGGGAACGGTTCCTGACCGACAGGGAGCTTTCCGAGACATTGAAGATCAGCCGCAGGTGCCTGCAGGATTACAGGGACCAAGGACGGATTCCCTATATCCAGCTCGGTGGGAAGATCCTGTACAGGCAGTCGGACATCGAGAAGCTGCTGGAGGAGAATTATCACCCTGCATTGGTATAATATCGTATTCAAGTTTAAGGATTGCCGCCGGAATTGCATTTACGATTCCGGCGGCAATCCTTATTTAGTCGGCGGCTTCCTTGCCGGCCGCATCCGCGGACTTTCTTCTTTCCATCAGCCGGTCCATGTCCGAGGATATCTTCCGGTCGGTGACCTGGGCGTAGACCTGCGTGCTGTCGATGTTTGTATGGCCCATCATCCTGGCGATGCTCTCTATCGGAATACCCGCGGTCAGCGTCAGGGTCCCGAACGAATGCCGGGCCATATGGTAGGACAGGTTCTCCCTCATCCCCAGTGCCACGCCCATCCCGTGCACCTCGTACCAGAGGACGTCGCGGACAGGCAGCGGGAATACCGGCTTGCCCTCATCCGTGGTGTTGTAAAGCTCCAGTATCTGTTCGGCCACGGGGTGCAGCGGGATGAACGCCTCCACGTCCGTCTTGGCCCGGCGGATGCGGATATACCTTCTCCCTTCCGAGGTCTTCCCGATGTGCCGGGGATGGAGGGCCCTCGTGTCCGCGTAGGCAAGCCCGGTCATACAGGAGAAGATGAATGTCCTGCGCGCCAGCTCCATCATCGGGTCGGGCATCGGGGTCTCCATCATCCGCTTCAGTTCATTGCGGCTGATATGCCTTAGTTTAGGTGCATCTTTCTTCTCGTATGCCACATCTTCTATCGGGTTGGCCCGCAATACTTCCCGGTCCACGGCGATGTAGATGAGCCGGTTGAGCCAGCACAGGCAGTGGTTCACATGCCCGTTCCTGTGTCCCAGCTCCTTCTTGAGAAAGACCTTGAACGATTCGGCGAACTCCCCGGTGATGTCCGAAAAGGCGATGTCCTTCATCCCGCGGGATTCGACGAACTGCCTGAGATTGAGCTGTGTGGTCTTCGACTGGCGGTAGGTCGAGGTGGAGTTGATCTCCTTGGAGCGGACCCTGAGACGTTCGCGTTCCACCTCTCCGGCCTGCAGGAGATATTCCGGCACGGAATTGGCACCTGACACGGTGGTCTTGAGCAGCTCGGCCGTGACCACCCCCTGGTTCCTCAGCAGGTTCCCGTACGCCTCCTCCAGCCGGCTGCGGAAGGCGGCAAGGCGGTTGTTCTCCCTGACTGTTTTGATTTCACACTTCTTGCTGTCCCAGTCACCGGGCCTGCAATAGATGCCGGTGGTAACGGCTGACTTCTTGCCGTCAATGCTGATGCGGCAGAGGACGGCGGTCGTACCGTCCGATTTCACCTTGTTACGGTTGATGTAGAATAAGAGTTTGAATGTACTGCGCATGATAATGATATTTTTTAGGATTAAAGAATGAGTTTCAAATCACGGGTCGCCTCGATGAACCTGTCCATGTCCTCGAACAGTCTCTTAGGGGTCACGCGCGCGTAGACTTGGGTGGTCTTTATGTTGGAGTGTCCCAGCATTTTGCTGATGGTCTCGATCGGAACCCCCTCCTCGAGCGTGACCAGGGAGGCGAAAGAATGTCTTCCCATGTGGTAGACGAGGTCCTGGCTGAGCCCCGCCATCAGGCGCAGGGATTTCATGTTGGCCCTGAGCGTGTGGTAGTCCTGCGGCGGGAAGAGGGTGGCGCGGGTATCGTCACGGTACTTTTCGATCAGTGCGAGGGCCTCCGGCAGCAGCTTGACGCGTCCGAGGTAGTCGGTCTTCTTCCGCCGGTATTTCAGCCAGAGGCTGCCCTCGTCATCCCAAAAGAGGTTCTCCCGGGTGATGCTTACCGCATCGGCATAGGCGGTGCCGGTGTAACAGGCAAAGAGGAAGAGGTCTCGGGTGATGACATGTGACCTGCGTTTTTCCGGTATCTCCAGATCACGCAGCTTCTCGAAATTCTCACGGCTGAGTGCTTTCGGTGTTGTCTCCTTCTGCTTGGGCAGCTTGAAGTGGCAGAAATGGTATTTCTCCGAGTGCCCTTCCTTGTAGGCGATGCGGCAGATCTTTTTCAGGATGGACAGGTAATGGCGCACCGTCTCCATCGCCAGTCTCTTCTTTTCCAGGCAGAAGTCCTGGTAGTCACGGATGAACTGCTCGTTGAGCTGTCCGAAGGCGAGGTCCGAGACCTTGAATTCCGTTTTGATGAATTCGGCAAGGGTGCGCCGGGTGTACACGTAGGTCGACATTGTTGTCGGCGCACGGTCCACGCCTACACGGGCCTTCATCTCTTCATTGTGCCGGTCGAGAAGTTTGAGCAGGGTCATCTGCATGCCCGCGTTACCCTGGAACATGTCCCTGACCGCGGCGGCATCGAAATCCTTTTTCCTTTTCATGAGGGAATTGAAGGCCGAGTGTACGGCAAGCAGCAGTCTCTCTATTTTTTCATTGGTCTCCACCGCTTCACGGCTCTTGCCGTTCAGCCGGCTCTCACGTGCGTTCCATAGTCCGGGGGTACAGGAGAGCTTGCAGCTGAACTGCGCCATCGTGCGGTTGAGGGTGATCCGTCCCATGATCGGGGCCTTGCCGGTCTTGTCCGGCTCGCTCTTTTTCAGGTAGAGCAGCACCTTGAATTTTTCCACTTTCATAACGCTCTTTTTAGGTTGTAAAAATACTCCTTTGAAAAGCGTCCTTTGGCATGCAAAACATTGATAAACAGTGAATACAAATCCGCTTTGTTCCTATCGGTAAAAACTTGGTTACCTGCCGTTGTTTCCGAAACAGGCGGCTAACAGTCTGGTAACTGAAACGCTGCAATATTTTGTTTTCTTTTGCAGGTCTGTCTATTATGCAATTTTCGCAAAATGCTTAATTATAAACGATTTACGTTTAATTCTCGTCATTCTGTTTTTTATTGCATTTCTAAATTTTACTTATGTGAGCCGTCATACCTGTGCCACCCTGCTGATCCATCAGGGAGTTGCGATTACAACAGTCCAGAAGCTGCTCGGACATACTTCCGTAAAGACCACACAGATTTATTCAGAGATACTTTCCAGCACCATAGTACGTGACTTGAAAAACGCTCAAAGGAAAAGGAGAAAAGTAAAGATATTTCCCGATAAAAGTTTGAGAACATCTGATTTTATAGATAACCGGTAGATTTCATGAATCCTATTTGTTTTCTATTAACATTGTGATTCTTTAAGTTTTTCGGATGATCAGAATATTGCTCCTGATTATTTTTTTCAATATGGATTGAATATGGAATAGTTTTCACTATCTTTGCAGAGTAACCAGGAGCTTGATGGCAATAAATATTGTCATCAGGCTCTTTTTTTATTGTCATATCGTGGCAATGGATTTAAGTAATTCTGCAACAATGACGCAAGTAAATAGACATATCTTTGAAGTTGTATTATAATCAGATAAACAATAGACGAAATGGAATTAAACGACTGGTTGGCTATAATCGGAGGTTTCGGGGGATTGAAGGCTGTCCGCTGGGGTGTCACGTTCTGGGTGAACCACAAGACGAACGCACGGAAGGAGGATGCGTCCGCCGATTCGATGGAGGATGAGAACAAGCGTAAGCAGGTTGACTGGCTGGAAGAACGCATCGCCCAGCGTGACGCCAAGATTGATGCGTTATACGTTAAGCTTCGTAATGAACAGTCTGATAAGCTGGCATGGATTCATAAGTGCCACGAGCTGGAACTGCAATTGAAAGATGCCGAGCATAACCGTTGTGACAGGCCCGATAGCGAATGCGGTCGCCGTATTCCACCACGCAGGACTACATTAATTAAAGATAAGGAGGAAAAGAAAAATGGCTGATGTGAATAAACTTGCACCGTTTATCCTGAAGTGGGAAGGCGGTTTTGTAAATGACTCGGACGATTTAGGAGTGACTACCAATATGGGTGTGACCATTGGAACTTATGAAGCGTATTGCCGAAAGAAAGGCTATCCCAAGCCTACGGTTGAAAGATTGAAAAACATCACGAAAGAGGAATAAACGGAGATTTTGAAAACCATGTATTGGGACAGGTGGAAAGCTGACGAAATTAAATCCCAATCCATAGCTGATATCCTTGTCGATTGGGTCTGGGCAAGCGAAATGCACGGTATCAAAATACCGCAGGATTTGCTTGGCGTGATTCCTGACGGCATTGTCGGGCCTAAGACACTCGCTGCAGTAAATTCCCGTAATCCACGTGAACTGTTTGATCAGATCAAGATTGCACGGTTTGATTTCATCGAGGATATATGCCGGAAACGCCCTGCAAATAACAAGTTCAAACGGGGCTGGATGAACCACCGTATAAATGATATCTCTTATGTTGGCTAAGGTTATGAACTGGGTAAGCCGGCACATATTACTGGCTCTCTTTATGTGCCTGTTTCTTCTGTTGTCATGCGGTAGCTCGCATAAGGCTATCAAATCCGACACAGAAGTAATCAGCAAGGATAGCGCCAGTGAAACTGTCAACATCGTACACGAATCAACCACCTCTTTGAGCGAACTCATTACCACTAATGGCAGCTACGTGATTAATTTTCGGATTTATGATACAAGAAAGCCGCCCGACAGTCTTACCGGGAAACCTCCGTTACTGGCTGACGGTCATGTAGAAGGTAATTTCAACAAGAAGGAGGATAAACAGACGGTGGTAGCCGATACTACAAATGTCAAAGCTGATAAGGAAGCCACTTCCATCAAACATGAAAAAACTAAGACTGAAGAGGTAAAGAAGAAAAAAGAATCCACATTACTTAAGCAAATAGGCTTTGCTTGTATTTGTGTAACTGTTTTGCTTGTTGTCATGTTGTTGCGCCAATATTTTTGGCGCAACAACATGACAATCTTCATCATAAGACTTTAAATTTATAAATTTGAATTTCCCCGGCTCGTGATGAATCGGGGCGTTTTATTAAGAAACTTGGTTGCATCTATTTTTTGCAAAATCACTTTTATTTTTGCCTGTAAACATACATTTATTCAAAATAAAATATTACACTTTGCAGTGTGCAACTGGAAAGATAATATTTCCATACATATCAATATTGTCTGAAACTTTTAAAAATAAATATTATCCCTATGAGGACGATTGCCTGTGAAGGTTATTGTCCTTTTTTATTATTGCATTTTCTTGTTTTTGTAGACAACAAAATGTATATTTGCCATACCCATTTGGATGGGATAATAAGTATTTTATTTTTAAAAAGTTTACAACATAAATTTATTGTTATTTAATTATCAATCTGATGAAGAAAATGCCTTTAATCAGATTAGAACCATCGAAGAAGATGGTAAATTGTGGTTTTGTGCCACTGATGTTGCAAGAGTATTAGGTTATGTAAATCCCAGAGATGCAATTATAAGATATTGTAAATCAATGGGAGTCGTGATTCGCGCCCCCCTACAACTAGTGGCATTCAAAAAATGAAATACATCAATGAGGGTAATGTATATCGGCTTATATCCCGTTCTCAATTGCCAAATGCAGAAAAATTTGAGTCATGGCTATTCGATGAAGTTGTCCCTTCTATCAGGGAAAAAGGTTATTACGGTATAACTGATAGAGGCACTCTTCCTGAATTTATCAAAAGGTACAAAGACAATATCCACATGATTCCATCTAACTATTTCTTTGTTATTTCAGAATTATATGTGAGGCTTTATGCAGAACTTGAAAAAGTCGGCTATGCTATACCAGATAAAGGGGCACATGGTAAAACTATGATGCCTGACGGTTCTGTTGGTAAATTGTTCGCTCGCTTCATGAGAGAGAATAACTCCGAACTGTGGAACCAGCACAAAACATACAAACACCATTTCCCTGACGGAAGGGTTGTTGATGCGCTTATGTATCCTATAGATGCACTTCCGATGTTTATAAGATATGTCAATGAGCATTGGCTTTATGAAAACGCAGAAAAGTATTTCAAAGAAAGAGATCCACTTGCCTTAGATTACCTTCCTAAACTTTTGGAATCTAAAAAGAAATCGGCTTAATAAATGAAACGGCACATTATACCATCCAATAACGTGCCGTATGTTTTATTTTCACGATCTTTGCCATCGTAGAAGTCCAACCTTGTTATATAAGGTTTGCCCCGATTCATCACGAGCCGGGATTATTTTTTTTAATACAATTTTCCAATTGGATTATACAATCAACTGATAAAGAATAGAATTCTGCGTATCTTTGTTCTGTGATTTTGGAGTAGAAGCCAAATCTCATAACAAAAGTTTATCCCCAGTTCTTCCGGGGATTTTTTATTTCACTTTTTACAACCAAAGCATACATTCCCTTACCTAACTATTGCCCAATTGTATCCAACCAAATTTCAATAATTATGCAGCTTATCTATTATTTTTCAATAAAACCTATAAGGAGATTTTGGGACATGCCTGTCTTATAATAAAGAATCCGAATATATGTATATGTTCTTTTTAATTATTTTTTAGGGCATTATTTTATATCGGATTTTGCAAAATGCTCTAATATTGTGTGTCAATTTAGCAAGGAGCATACACTGAACCTCAGTCTTTATGTGAGATTGAGGTTTTGTTAAGACAAAAGAGAATTGTTAAATATTTAAATAAATATATATTAAACCAAATCGTTTGTTTATGAAAAAAGTCTTTTATATTGTGATTGTATTTATTATGGTTTTAATTGGTCTCTTTACTCTTATGTTTGTTTCATTTGATTAAAGCACAAAGTATCTGTCGAATAATTTATGAATGAAGGCAGCTGAATAAGCTGCCTTTTTCCTATCTTTTCATCATCATTATATAATCTCTCACCCCTATGCTTTATTGAAATTTTCCTATTTTGTTTTTTGTAAAGTCATATAAAATACCCATCTTTGCATTGCGTTACATATTTTGTTTAGTGTCGAGATTCCGACCGTTAAGCTACGGACAACATACATGCCCGTAGCTTCTTCATATACGGTTCCGCCCCCCGGTGTTGTATGCTTAATGGCTACACTGTATCCCGACATTAAAGATATGTAACGCAACGGGAAAGCGGAACCGTTTTCTTTTTCCGCAGACTAACGCAATTGCATATGTCAAAATTAGCCCCAACTGCTCATCAACTATCTAAAAAGTTTATAGGCTATGGACACTATGAACTTACAATTTCTTCCTCTGAGGGCACAAAAACGATTGTCACAGGGAATATGGACTTGATAGAACGGCTAAACTCAGAGATAGACAAAGAAAAAGAGGAAGCGACTGCCGAAGCAATCGCTCTAGTTCTTGAATCCTCACTTTAGATTATCTAAAATCTTTCTTATGGCTTCATCAGCATGTTTTCTCATAATTCTGACATAATTAAAGATCGGTCTATTGGATTTCATGCTTTGGCCTATACAATACTCCAACGTTTCCAATGGTATGCCCAGTTCAAAACCATGTTGGACAAAGGATTTCCGGGCTGAATAATATACGACATGCGATTCTACCTCCAGCCTCTCCCCTAACCTTATAATTTCTTTTGTTACATAGTTACGAAAATTAGGATAAGAGTATTTATAACCAAAATCAAGCTTTCCATTACGCCCCATCCATCTTTTGATAATCGGTTTTGCTTCCTCAGGAATAGTGAAGCTGATCTTCATATCACCTTTCTTTGTGTTTTTGGATTTTTCACGTACATATTCCATAATTTTCGCATCTTTGAAATTGTATTGCATCAAGTCCATCAGATTGATACCTCCTAGATAATACGAAAGCATGAACACATCCCTGGCAACACGCTGAGACTTCTTTTTTATCTCCGCATCCCTTATCTTCTTTACGTCAACTACCGAGATATCACGCTCTTTGGGCATTCCTGCTGGTCTTTCATAATATTCAAAAGGATGCGTGTCATATGATACCTTCTTATCCCTTATTGCTTGATTGATTATTGCCTTCAAATGTGCCATGTGCATACCACAAGTAACAGGAGCCAGCCTTCGGACATTCTTTAGATAAATATCAAAGTCCTTTATGGTCCGGGGAGTAATTCCATCAAGCATTATATCATATTTGACAAACTCAATGAAGTAATCACTCGCCCTTTGATATAAGGAGGCAGTGATCCTTCTCCCCTCTTTAATCAAATTCTACATATAGTCAGCCGAAGCGACACTATAAGAGATGGCTCCCTGCTTTACCGAGGACAAGTATTCGACAAGTTGGGTACAAGTATAGGATGATGTATTTATCTTATCCAGGGCATCCTGATATGAATTAAGTATTCCACGTAATTTAGCATTGACATGTGCGGCATCAGGAACACCTACCACCTGCCCTCCTTTAAAATTAGCAGTATTATCTATTTCAAATCGGGTAACGATGTATCTTGTTTCCTGTTTATGACCAATTGCGATACGAATTCTGTGTTTGCCGTTTTTCAGCACCTTGGCCGGAACAACGGCGACTTTAAGAGTTGTCATAATTGTTCTGGATTCGTTTTAGACAAGTTCTTTTTGCCAAAAGTGGCACAAACTGTCTTTTTTTTATCCAAAAACGAAAGCTGGAGAAGCTTAAGAAAACACAAACTCCTCTGAAACAGAGAGGTTTGTAATGTGGAGCATGCGAGACTCGAACTCGCCACCTTTAGACTGCCAGTCTAACGCTCTAGCCAGATGAGCTAATACCCCGCGAAATAATAACGATGCAAAGATACATAGAAAATCAATACTACAAAGCTTTTGAGAAAGTTTTTTTCATGTGAACAAAAAATTTTATTTATCACTTTTGCATCAAAGAGTTACTGTTGCGTAAAATTGTTAACCAATAGTTGACCAAGTTTAATAGCACATAATAAGCAAATAGCCCCGACTTATCACAAGTCAGGGCTACCTAAATTTATAAATTTAAAGTTTTTATGAAAAATTATTGTTGTATCAATGCCTGTACACCATCGGCACAACAATAATCACAATAGTTACATAAACACACGTTCTAACTTAATTGTTCAAACAACATAAATTCTTTTTCCTTTTATGTTTGCCATATTACACAAAGGACAAAGGGAAAAACATTCAATGGATCTGCTACTCAAGCACCGGAAACAGAGAAGAACCAAAGGAATCTAACAAGACTTCAATGGCAAATATATTATAGACAAAAAATCACTATAAATTTATGTAACTAACCTCTGTTTATACAGAAGACTTCATTGGTGAGTTTACGATGTATTCAGCTAATGAATAACAACTATATGTCAAAAATGTACAGAATGGAAAGAAAAATTATACTGAAGCATCTTATAAAAAAGAATCATCGCTCAATCGGATGAAACCTGACATTATCCATATCAGCCCGGCAAAAAGCATGAAGGGAGAAATATACCGGAAATTCCTAGAAGAGAAAGAAATATTTATGTCCGCCAATAACGAACTCACCATAAATATAATCAAGGGTTGTATTTGACAACTCTGTGATTGACTAGGCAAAAAGAGGTGTAAAAGTTGTCTTAAACCTCCTCTATCGGCTTGGACCAAACTTCCTCTTTCGTTTCTTTACACATTACGGAAATAGTTCCTCCAACAAAATCCTTCACATATCCTTTGCGTTCAGCCAACATATCTTCAGCCATTCTAATAGCCTTAGCCTTATCCTTCAATGAAAATCCTTTATTAGCAAAATCAGTACCTTCTTTAAAATATATATCATAAGTTTCCATGGTATCATCTTTTTTAAATTCGAGTGGCAAAGATAAAATCTACAATTATTATGTACAAGAGATTTCTTAATTATTTTTCGAATATCGTCAAGAAACAATTTAACTAAAAAAAATCCCGACTTATCACAAGCCGGGAATTCATGTAAAAGCACTATTATAAATATACTAACTATTTCAAAATTTTACCATCTTCACCTAAGAACAATGTCTGTTCATGAGCATCACTTGTTAACACATTAATTTTATAAATACGGCTTCCATCAATGCCATAGGTCATAAAAGCCTGCTTTATCATAGCACCTTCCAGTGCAAGCCTGTCCATCACAGCTTCCGGCAAATCATTCATATAGATTTCTGAAAAAACCAATTTCTTAGATTGTTGAGGCTTTTCCACTACCGGAACCTCTACCGGAGCCGCTTGAGCAAAAGAAACAGACACGCCTAAAGTCATTACTAATACCAATGTTACTAATACCTTTTTCATAATTACTTTGTTTTTTATTCATTTTTACCGATAGCAATAAAACAAGAAACGTGCCATAAATCTGCGTTTCTCAATACTTCATTAAAAATCAAGCATATACATATTTACATATCCATTTTTAGAAGTGTAGATACCTGTTGACAACACTACAAAAGTGTGGAAAAAGTCCACAAAATCAGATTTTATACCGGCGAACAAAAAGTATAACCAAGCTGTTTTATCAACCTCATCAAAACATTTAAATGACCATGAAGAAAAGATACTATTCTATATGTGTGATATTATGGGTACTGATCACCACCTTGTCTGCTACCTCTCCCACTACATTTCATATAGCACTGAAAAAGATATATCCGCATGCCATGAACGTAAGTTGGAGCCAACAAGGGAATTATTATGTAGCCTCTTTTACTCAAAATGGTTTTGAAAAAAAAGTATGGATGAACGGTAATGCCCAATGGGTGATGACTAATACCAATTTACAAACTACAGATCAACTGGCACCTAATGTATATAATGATTTTACATTGAGTCCATACGCCATGTGGACTGCCACCAATGTAAATCTCATAGAATTTCCTAAACGAACCACTCTGTACGTAATTACTGTTAACCTAAACAATTCGTCGGCCACCAAACAATTATTCTACACTCTGAATGGCAGGCTAGTGCAAACACGAGACGTAAGTTATATCAATCCTACATTATTCCCCGGAATTTTTAATTTCTAATAGCCATGACACTAAACATTTCACCCCGGTTATTTGTTATTATATACATAAAATAACAAATACCATTATGACTGAACAGATAACCAACATTCCCGACAAAGGAAATAAAAAAAGAATAGTCATTGTCGGAGGAGGATTTGGCGGGTTAAAGATTGCACGCAAACTGAAAAGACAACACTACCAAGTTGTGTTATTGGATAAAAACAACTACCATCTTTTCCAGCCGTTACTTTACCAAGTAGCCACATCAGGCATCGAACCCAGTGCTATTTCATTCCCATTCCGCAAGATATTCAAAGGATACAAAGACTTTCATATCCGCATATGTGAAGTACAACAAGTACATCCTGAAGAACAACAAGTCACCACTTCCATCGGCAGTCTAAGCTACGACTATCTGATTATATCTACCGGATGCTATACCAATTATTTCGGCAACAACGAAATAGCTAAACGCACCATGTCCCTCAAGACCACAGCAGAAGCCTTGCATAATCGTAACCAAGTACTTGAAAGCTTTGAAAAAGCATTGAACACTAATGACTCCAAAAAGCGGGAGCAACTGATGACCTTCATTATAGTCGGCGCAGGAGCAACTGGTATTGAACTGGCAGGGGCACTAGCCGAAATGCGTAAATTCATCCTTCCGCACGATTATCCCGATCTAGACACCAGTACGATGAGAATCATATTAATAGATGGTGGTCCACGCTTGCTTTCCGCCTTCTCCCCCCCAATCTTCCGAAGAAGTAAAAAAATACCTCACTCATTTGGGAGTAGAAATATTATTGAACCAACAAGTAAAAAATTACGAGAATAATATGTTAGTACTGGATGACGGGAATTTTATAGAATCAGCCAACGTTTACTGGGTAGCAGGCGTAAAAGCAAACAGTCTAGCAGGCCTTCCTGCCGAATGCTATGGTCCAGGCAACCGTTTGAGAGTGAATGAACACAATCAGATACAAGACTTTAAAAATATATTTGCTATAGGTGACACCGCACTAATGATTTCAGAAGAGTATCCTAAAGGACATCCGCAAGTTGTACAGCCTGCCATACAGCAAGCCATGAACTTAATAAAGAATCTGAGAAATATCGAAAAGGGCCAGCCGCTCATCCCTTTTAAATATTATAATAAAGGGTCTATGGCAACCATCGGGAGAAATAATGCAGTGGTAGAATTGCAAAAGATACGTTTCAGTGGATTTCCCGCATGGGCAGTATGGCTATTTATACACTTGATGAGCATAGTGGGGGTAAAAAACCGTTTATTTATTTTTATAGATTGGATGTGGAGTTATTTCACCTACGACCCATCCCTGCGACTTATCATCAAACCACAGCCTTCTAAAGAAGAGACAGAAAATAAAAGCAACGATAAATAAAGCTTCTTTATCGAGAAATCCCATAATTATAGAAACAATTTTCGAACTTGCCCGACTATCATTGAAACAAAGAGTATATCATGGTATCGGGCAAGGTAAACTCTTATTCTGGCAATTATAGCAACTATACTCCTTCATAGGACACGTCAACAATTGGCAAACGATTATAAACTAGCATTTTAAAGTAAAGGGATGAAAGGATCTACATTTTCAGGACGTTAAATTAATGTAAAAAACTGTTTCATTTCCCATCCCCCTTACCTCATTTTACTACTTTTGCGCACACTCAGCCTATAAATGTGCAAAAGTTATCATGGAACTAGAACAGAGTTTTATTGCTCTTATCGAGCAAAGTATAAAAACAAATTGGTATTTAAACGCTCTTACAGACTATAAAGGCATCACATTGCAATACAGAGATGTGGCCCGTAAAATAGAGAAAATACATATCTTGCTGGAAAATGCCGGCATTGAAAAGGGAGATAAAATAGCCATTTGCGGGCGTAATAGCGCTCATTGGACAGTAACTTACCTTGCCGTCATCACCTATGGTGCCGTAGTTGTACCTATTCTACATGAATTCAAAGCCGACCAGGTACACAATATTGTAAACCACTCTGAATCCCGCCTGTTGTTCGTAGGCGATCAGATATGGGAGAACTTGAATGAAGCAGCTATGCCTCATTTGGAAGGTATCATAGAATTGAAAGATTTTGGCGTACCCGTATCCCGTTCGGAAAAACTAGCTTATGCCCGCGACCATCTGAATGAGATATTCGGACACAAATTCCCCTGCCGATTCCGTCCTGATGATATTTCTTATGAAAAAGAAAAATCAGAAGACCTAGCCATCATTAATTACACTTCAGGTACTACCGGATATTCCAAAGGCGTGATGCTGCCCTATCGCAGCATACTCTCCAACGTACTCTACTGTAAAGAAAAAATAGGTCTGAAAGCAGGTGACAGCGTCGTATCCATGTTACCTTTGGGGCACGTATTCGGCATGACTTTCGATTTTCTTTACGGTTTCACAGCAGGCGCCCATCTATGGTTTCTTACCCGTATGCCATCACCCAAAATCATAGCCGAATCATTTGCGGAAATCCGCCCGCGCGTTATAGCCTGCGTACCACTGATTGTGGAAAAAATATTCAAGAAAAATATTCTTCCCAAAGTAGACAACAAATTAGGTAAACTGCTATTACATGTTCCCATCATCAGTGATAAGATAAAAGAACTTATCAAGCAGAAGGCGATGGAGGTTTTCGGCGGAAATTTCATCGAAATCATCATCGGAGGTGCTCCTTTCAATGCCGAAGTAGAAGCCTTTCTAAAAATGATAGATTTCCCATACACCATTGCATACGGAATGACTGAATGTGGTCCCATCATTTGCCATAGTCATTGGACAGAACTGAAATTGGCATCTTGCGGAAAAGTTGCCGCACGTATGGAAGCCAAAGTACTGTCTCCCAACCCATCAGCCATTGCGGGTGAACTGGTATGCCGTGGAGCCAACCTGATGTTGGGCTATTATAAGAACGAGGAAGCGACACGGCAAGTCATTGACACTGAAGGATGGTTGCATACAGGTGATATGGCGACAATAGATGAAAACGGAAATGTTTTCATCAAAGGACGTTGCAAAAACCTGTTACTCACTTCTTCCGGACAAAACATTTATCCGGAAGAAATAGAGTCCAAGCTAAACAATATGCCATACGTATCAGAGTCACTGATTATTCTGCAACAAGATAAACTGGTGGGCCTAATCTATCCGGATTCCGATGATGCTTTTGCTCACGGCTTGAACCAATCAGACCTTGTACGAGTAATGGAAGAAAATCGCCTTGAACTGAACAAACAATTACCGGCATTTTCCCAAATAGCCCGCTTCAAGCTATATCCTGAGGAATTTGAAAAAACAGCCAAGAAAAGTATCAAGCGCTTCTTGTACCAAGATATAAAAGAATAAATCAAGGATGTATCAAAAGTAAAATGGCGTATCATTTTGCTAGTAGGAGCTAGGTTCGCTCACCCTAAAATGGTTTGCTTATGCATTTGGGCAGACAAACCCTGCCCCTACAGCTGACGACATGATAGCACGATCGGACTTTTGATACACTCACACCCCGTATGTATAAGGGTACACATACGGTATTATTTACATATCCTATTTACAAAAGTTCAGATAATTCGTTCTGCACACGTCCTGCCACTTCTTCCATAGGCACTTCACACCCCAATTCTTTCTGTAATGAAGTAACCCCTTTATCCATGAATCCACAAGGATGGATATAACTGAAATAACGCAAATCCGTATTTACATTCAGCGCCAATCCATGCATTGTCACAAAATGACTGCTTCTCACTCCTATTGCACAGATTTTCCGTTCCTGCGGAGTTCCCGTTGCCAGCCATACTCCGGTTGCTCCCTTCACTCGCCCAGCCTCGATGCCATAAGATGCGCAGACCCTGATCACCGCTTCTTCCAACACATGAATATATTCCTTCAACCCCAAATGATAATCCTCCAAATTCAAGATAGGATAACAAACCAATTGTCCGGGACCATGATAAGTAATATCCCCTCCTCGATCAATATGATAAAGGGTGGCACCAATCATTTTCAATTGCGCCTCCCCCAACAACATATTCGTCTCCTTTCCACTCTTGCCTAATGTATAGACATGCGAATGTTCTACAAAGATAATTCTATTTTCATACGTTTTTCCCACTTGTTTAGCTTCCACCACGGCATTAAATAATTCCGTCTGCCGCTCCCAAGCCTCAGAGTAGGGAACTAATCCCCAATTTTCAATTTTCATGATACCTCCCAGTTTTAAATGTAAAATAGGATAGGGTTCGCCCGATGCGTCTTTTGCATCCCTGCCAATAACCCGAAATCCAAAATGGCTATAAAAGCCGGACGCTTTCTTATTCTGTTCGTTTACATCGACATAACGTACATGGCAATGTTCCAAAGCATAACGTATCAATTGTTTTCCTATTCCCGTACCTATGGCACGCGGGTGAACAAAGAGCATTTCAAGCATAGTTCCATTAATGCCCATGAATCCTTCTATACCAGCATTGTCACGAATCATGTAAAGCGGCATACTATGAAGATAAACACTCCATACCAGTGGTTTTAACTTCTGAATATATGCTTCAGGTATGAAATGATGAGTAGCACGCACCGAAGCTTCCCATAAACAGGTCAATTCATCAAAGTCATCGGGTGTAGGTTGAATAATTTGATACATATTACTTTTTTCTGCAAAGGTGGGATAATTATTGTATATTTGCAACCCCAATCAAAAGAAAGAATATGTTGTCGTACATCAATGATTTTCCAATGGAGTTCCGCAACTATATCGCAAGTAAAATTATCCCACAATACGCTGATTTTGACAAAGCACATCGTGTAGATCATGTATTGAAAGTTATAGCAGAAAGCCTCAAATTGTCTCAATATTATGACGTAAACCGCATGATGGTGTATGTTATTGCCTCCTACCATGATCTGGGACTCTGTGAGGGACGAGAGTTCCATCATCTCATTTCAGGGAAAATACTATGGGCGGACAAGAAATTAAGGAAATGGTTCCCTGAAGAGCATATTTTGATTATGAAAGAGGCAGTAGAAGATCACCGTGCATCCAACAAGCATGTCCCTCGTAGCATTTATGGCAAAATTGTAGCGGAGGCCGACCGTATTATTGATCCGGACATTACCTTGAGACGGACGGTACAATATGGTCTTTCCAACTATCCCGAGCTAGACAAAGAAAAACAATACATACGTTTTCTGGCACATCTGAAAGAAAAGTATGCTGAAGGTGGTTATTTAAGATTATGGATACCTCAATCAGCCAATGCTGTACATCTGCAAGAATTACGACAACTGATAGCCGATGAGGAAGAACTTCATAAAGTATTTGAAAAGATCTATTCACAGGAAACAGAAACGATACAGAATTTAGAAAATATCCCTATATTTGTCCGGAACAAAAAAAATAACAGTATATGAAAAAGCTGGTTCTATCCATTTCTATGTTTCTGATTGCCGCTACTACCTTTGCGCAGTCCGAAGTGGTAACAGATAGTATTCCGCCCATTTCATTGGATGGTTACAAGAATTTTAACGGATTTATGCTGGATATGGGTTCCATGATTGTGGCCCCTCCCCCTCTGATAGCCCCGCAACTTTATTATCAGCCTTACAACAATAATACAATTGCGAATTACAATGAAATATTCCGTCCCAATATGAATATCATTTATGACAGAGGGTCTTACAACCATGTATTTACCCCCATGTATCCGGGAATGGGAATCTATGGATTCGGAACAATGTCAATGCCTCCTACCTTACAAAGTGCAACCTTTAAATTGAAAAACGGATTACACATAACCACATACGGTGAATATGACGCTGACGGGAACAAAGTACGAAATCCAAGCGCATTGCCTTGGGAAAGAAATAATTTCAATGGAGCTTTCGAAATGAAATCAGAAAATGGGAACTTCGGAATACGAATAGAAGTACAAAGAGGGAGAAACAATCCTTTTTAAATTATAAACTAAAAAATGGAAAAATGAAAAGCAGCCATGCAAAACAAAATCTCCGCACGGCTGCTTTTTTATTTATTTTTAATTCAATCACAACTTTCTCCAATTCAGACTCAAGCTGTTCAACACTACACTGACAGAACTACATGCCATGGCAGCACTGGCAATCATCGGGTTAAGCAAAATACCATATAGTGGGAACAGAATACCTGCCGCCACTGGAATGCCTATCAAATTATAGATAAATGCCCAAAAAAGATTCTGATGGATCAACCGTACAGTTTTATAGGAAAGCTTAAAAGCTTTGGGTAACAACAACAAATCCGAAGTCATTAACGTAACCATCGCTACATCCATGGCAATATCTGTACCTTTACCCATCGCAATACTTACATTGGCACGGGCCAACGCCTGCGAGTCATTAATGCCATCGCCTACCATAGCTACGACTCTTCCTTCAGCCTGTAACTCTTTAATAACATTCTCCTTATCGGCCGGCAAAGCATCCGAAATAAAACGATTCGCATCAATTTCTCCGGCCACATTCTGTGCAGTAAGATGACCGTCACCGGTCAACAATACAATATACTTTCCACTCTCCTTCAATTGTTTGACCGCTTGTCTGGAAGTATCTTTTATTTTATCACTAATAGCGATAACCGCCAGCAATGTATTTCCCTCGCCAAAATAGACCAAACTCTTGCCACTCTTCTCATAATCCTCCACCATCCCTTTCAACAAGTCGGAAATTCCCGCTCCAAAATCTTTCAGTAACCGATGGCTTCCTGCCCAAAAAGTTTTATTTCCACGGGTCACCACAATCCCCCGTCCTGTCCGGCTCTCAAAAGAATCAATGATTGCCGGCTTCTCACCTTCCTTTTTCAAAGCCTCGACAATAGCCAAAGCCAACGGATGTTCCGATTTCAATTCAGCAGCATACAGAATTCCCTTATGCTCGTTCTGCCATCCGGCATCATGCAACCAGCCGGTCACCACAGGGCGCCCTTCAGTTACAGTACCCGTTTTATCAAGTACCACTGTATCCACTTTCCGCATCTGCTCCAAAGCTACTGCATCCTTTATTAAAATATGTGATTCGGCCCCTTTACCAATTCCTACCATCAATGCAGTTGGAGTAGCAAGTCCCAAGGCACACGGACAGGCAATAACCAAAACAGACACTGCTGAAAGCATAGCGTAGGAAAAGTCATCCGCTCCACCTGCCACTATCCAAATAAAGAAAGTAAAAACAGCCACAGCAAGAACAACAGGAACAAAAACCGCTGTCACTTTATCCACAATACGCTGGACCGGAGCTTTAGACCCCTGTGCTTCCTGCACCATGCGGATAATCTGTGCCAACACCGTATTTTTCCCCACCTTTTGAGCAGTCATAATAAATGCACCATTCTGATTGATAGTGCCAGCCAGCACCTTATCACCCTGCTTTTTCTCTACAGGAATAGGTTCACCGCTTATCATGCTCTCATCTATAAAGGTATTTCCTCCGACAATGACTCCATCCACCGGAATTTGCTCGCCGGGACGGACGCTCACCTTATCGCCGACCTGGAGGTCGGCGATCAAGATATCCTCTTCCCTGCCGTCTTTCACCACACGGGCCGTCCGAGGTTGTAATCCCATCAGTTTACGAATAGCTGTGGAAGTTTTTCCTTTTGCTTTCTCTTCCATCAGTTTGCCAACCAATACGAAAGCTATTATAACAGTGGCAGCTTCATAATATACATGAGGTTCCAATCCGCGGCTGTACCAAAATTCGGGATAGAACGTATTAAACAAACTGAACAAAAATGCGATGGAGGTGCTAAGTGCCACCAACGTATCCATATTATTGGTACGCTGAAGCGTCTGTTTCCAGGCATTCATATAGAAAGAACGCCCCGAATATAAAATAACAGGAAGTGAAAGCAACAGCATCCACCAGTTTACTCCCGGAACATTCATCAGAAACATCCCCAAAACAGCTACCGGTAAAGCAAAAATCCAAGCAACGATAGTCTTCCGCTTCAACAGTCCGTAATAAGATTGCTCCGCTTCCTCTTGCTCCTGTACAGAGTTATCCTCATCTATTATCAAATCAAAACCTATTTTCATCACAGCCTCTTTCAGTTGTTGCGGAGACACAATATCCGGATTATAAGTCACCGCCAAAGTAGCCGTCGCCAAATTAACCGATGCATTTTCCACGCCTTCTTGCTTCCTTACAATTTTCTCCACGTTGCCGGCACATGCCGCACAATGCATTCCCGTAACGGGATATAGTTTTTTTGTCATATCGTTCATATTCATTTCTTTACTTATTTATTATAGCTTATCAACGGACAAATTTAGCAAAAAGTTCATGCAATCTTGTTGCAAACAGATAAATATATTTTCGCTTTTTAGATGGACATTTCACGAAGTTATTCTATATTTGTGGAGAAAGTTAGGATAAGTAATCCATGCAAATAAACAAAAAGTTATGAAAAAAAGAAATCTCGTATTGTCTGTTATGGCAACTTGCCTTGTATCCTGCTTTTTATTATCGGGATGTAATGGACAAAAACAAATTGATAGTGAAACAGTGAAAACTGTAAAGGTGGAAGAACAAGCCCATTTACAAGATGACACAGTCTCTCCCACCTGTCAGATTACTATTGATTATAGTTATTTAGCAAAATCTGATGCTGCGGATAGCATAGTACAACGCATCAACCGCACCATACAAGCCCACATTTTGGGAAAAGAATATACCCGGATGAATCCGGAAGTCGCTGTAGATTCTTTTAAAAATACCTACATTAACAACTACCGCAAAGATGTGAACGAGTTCTATCAGGAAGATATAAAAAATGGAACTCCCAAAGACGAACTTCCCACATGGTACAATTATGAATACGGACTGACCACCTATTTCAGCGAAGGCAAAGAAGGCATTCTGAATTTCATTGCAGAAACTTTTGAATATACAGGCGGAGCACATCCCAACTCATGGAACAAATGGATGAACTTCGAAAAAAATACCGGCAAACTACTTGCTTTGAAAGATGTATTTATGGCAGGGTCGGAAAAACCGATAAGTGACATGCTGCTGGAAGAACTGATAACAGAAATGGCTACCCGTTTGGAAGACAGCTCCATTACCTCACTGGAAGGACTTCAGAATGCAGGCATCTTGAATTCTACCAATATGTATGTACCCGACAATTTCTTGTTAGAAAAGGAAAAAGTATCTTTCCTGTATAACAAATATGATATCGCTCCCTATGCTGTAGGAATCATCACCCTTTCTTTACCCTACACATCGGTAGAAAAATATATGATACATTAAATAACGATTTTAAGTATAGAATGGAATTAATACTGAAATATTTCCCTAACCTCAGCGAACAGCAGAAAACACAGTTTGCCGCATTGTATGATTTATACACGGATTGGAATAGCAAAATCAATGTAATCTCACGCAAGGATATCGCTAATCTGTACGAGCATCATGTATTGCACTCGCTAGGCATAGCCAAAGTGATAAACTTCACCCCTGATACCCAAATTATGGACTTGGGCACAGGGGGCGGTTTCCCAGGTATCCCTTTGGCCATCTTATTCCCTGAAGTCCAATTTCATCTGGTGGACAGTATCGGAAAGAAAGTGAAAGTAGCTACAGAAGTAGCCAATGCTATCGGACTGAAGAATGTCACTTTCCGTCATTGCCGCGCCGAAGAAGAAAAAAGAAAATTCGACTTCGTAGTAAGTCGTGCTGTCATGCCTTTGGGCGATTTAATAAAAATTATCCGTAAAAACATCAGACAAGAACAGCATAACGTCCTGCCCAACGGGCTGATTTGCCTGAAAGGCGGAGAGTTGGAACAAGAAACAATGCCCGTGAAGCACAAAACAATGCTTTATGATCTGAAAGATGAATTCACAGAAGATTTTTTTAAAACTAAGAAAGTGGTTTATGTAACCATCAACGGTTAATAACTATAGATAAAAGAACAATGAAAATAAAGAAATTTGAATTCAATATGTTTCCGGTAAACTGCTATGTGTTATCGGACGAAACGAAGGAAGCCGTCATTATTGATGCCGGTTGCTTTTATGAAGAAGAAAAGCAAGCCTTAAAAAGATATATTGACAGCAATAACCTGACAGTGAAACATTTATTGAATACGCACCTCCATCTGGACCATATTTTCGGCAACCCATTCCTGTTACAAGAATACGGACTAAAAGCCGAAGCAAATCAAGCGGATGAATTTTGGCTGGAACAAGCCCCGGCACAATCACGTATGTTTGGCTTCCAATTGCCCGAAGCACCCGTGCCATTAGGAAAATATATCTTTGATGGAGATATCATTACTTTCGGCAATACCCAACTGGAAGCTATCCATGTGCCGGGTCATTCGCCGGGAAGTATTGTTTATTACTGCAAAGAAGACCACTGTATCTTCAGCGGTGATGTATTGTTCCAAGGAAGTATAGGACGTGCAGACCTTACAGGAGGTAATTTCGACGAACTTCGCGAACATATATGCAGTCGTTTGTTTGTACTTCCCCCCGACACGGTAGTCTATCCTGGTCATGGAGACCCGACCACTGTGGGAGCAGAAAAAGCGAACAACCCTTTTTTCCGATAAGATAAAACTTAAAATTTAACTTATATACTACTACCATGAAAACAGATTTATTAGCAGACCGACATATCGGTATACAGGAAGAAGACCTTCCCGTTATGTTGGAAAAGATTGGCGTAAAGAGTCTTGATGAACTGATTAACAAAACAATTCCGTCCAAAATCCGTTTGAAAGAACCTCTGCCACTGGCTGCTCCCATGACGGAACGGGAGTTTGCAGAGCACATTACCGAACTAGCTTCACAAAACAAGATTTATACCTCCTATATAGGTATGGGTTGGTATGATAGTATTACTCCGGCGGTCATTCAACGCAATGTATTCGAGAATCCTGTGTGGTACACCTCGTACACTCCTTATCAAACCGAAGTTTCACAAGGACGTTTGGAAGCATTGATGAACTTCCAGACTGTCATATCCGACCTCACAGCCATGCCATTGGCAAACTGCTCATTGCTGGATGAATCTACCGCCGCTGCCGAAGCCGCCACCATGATGCATGGACTTCGCACCCGCGACCAACAAAAAAGCGGAGCCAATGTATTGTTTGTGGATGAAGAGATTTTCCCACAGAATCTGGCAGTCATCCAAACCCGCGCCCTTCCGCAAGGCATGAAGATCCAAGTAGGAAATTACAAGGAATTGGTATTTACTCCGGAAATTTTTGCCTGCATCCTGCAATACCCCAATGCCAGCGGTAGCGTAGAAGACTATCGTGAGTTTGTGGAAAAGGCACATGCTGCCCATTGTAAAGTAGCCGTGGATGCTGATATCATGAGTTTGGCATTATTAGTTCCTCCCGGCGAATGGGGAGCAGATATCGTATTCGGAAGTACCCAGCGCCTGGGTATCCCCTTGTTCTACGGAGGTCCGTCCGCAGCCTACTTCGCTACACGTGACGAATATAAACGCAATATGCCGGGACGTATCATCGGCTGGTCTAAAGACAAATATGGCAAACTGGCCTACCGTATGGCTTTACAGACCCGTGAGCAACATATTAAACGCGAAAAAGCAACTTCCAACATCTGCACCGCACAGGCATTACTGGCTACAATGGCCGGCTTCTATGCCGTTTATCATGGGCAGGAAGGTATCAAAAATATAGCAAAACGCATTCATAGCATTACCACCTGGTTGAACAAAGCCCTAACCCGCTTGGGATATGTACAGCATAATGAATTATTCTTTGACACCCTGCGTTTCAGTCTGCCCGACCATGTTTCGGCTCAGAAGCTGCGTACCATCGCATTGAGTAAAGAAGTAAACCTCCGTTACTATGATAATGGCGATGTAGGTTTCAGCATTGATGAAACCACCGACCTGAAAGATGTAAACCTGTTACTTTCCATCTTCTCCATTGCTGCCGAAGAAACCGTTCAAGAAGTGACAGACATTCCCGAAGCATCCTCACTGAATCGTGAACTACGCCGCCGTACTTCCTTCCTCACCCATGAGGTATTCAACAAGTATCATACTGAAACCGAAATGATGCGTTATATCAAACGTTTGGAACGTAAAGATATCTCATTAGCACATTCCATGATTTCATTGGGTTCTTGTACCATGAAACTGAATGCCGCTTCGGAAATGCTCCCACTCAGCAACTTAGGCTGGATGGCTATACACCCGTTAGCACCTGAGGATCAAACAAAAGGCTATCAGACACTACTTAATAACCTAAGCGAGCAGTTGAAGGTTATTACCGGATTTGCAGGAATCACTTTGCAACCTAATTCAGGTGCAGCAGGAGAGTATACAGGACTTCGCATCATCCGCGCTTATCTGGAAAGTATCGGACAGGGACACCGCAACAAGATATTAATTCCGGCATCAGCCCACGGTACGAATCCGGCTTCAGCCATTCAATGCGGATATACCACGGTGACTTGTGCCTGTGACGATAAAGGTAATGTAGACGTAGAAGATTTACGTGCAAAAGCAGAAGCCAACAAGGATGATCTGGCTGCATTAATGATTACCTATCCGTCCACTCATGGTATCTTTGAACCGGAAATTGCAGAAATTTGTAAAATTATTCATAAATGCGGAGCACAGGTTTACATGGATGGTGCAAATATGAATGCACAGGTAGGTCTGACCAATCCGGGTACCATCGGTGCTGATGTATGCCATTTGAATCTGCATAAGACTTTTGCCAGCCCTCACGGTGGTGGCGGTCCCGGTGTAGGTCCCGTTTGTGTAGCCGAACATCTGGTCCCGTTCCTTCCAGGACATCAAGTTTGGGGTAACAGTGCCAATCAGGTTTCTTCAGCTCCATACGGTAGCGCAGGAATCCTGCCTATTACTTACGGTTATATTTGCATGATGGGCGCCGAAGGTCTGACCAATGCCACCAAGACTGCCATTCTGAGCGCCAATTATCTGGCAGCCTGCTTCAAGGATACCTACGGTATTGTATATACCGGTGCTACGGGCTTTGTGGGCCATGAAATGATTTTAGATTGCCGCTATCTGCATGACGAAACCGGTATCAGCGAAAATGACATCGCCAAGCGTCTGATGGACTATGGCTATCATGCGCCCACCCTTTCTTTCCCGGTTCATGGAACATTGATGATTGAACCGACTGAAAGTGAAAGTTTATGGGAACTGGATAATTTCGTCACTGTGATGCAAACCATCTGGCAGGAAATTCAAGAAGTGAAGAATGGCAGTGCCGATAAAGAAGATAATGTATTGGTCAACGCCCCGCATCCTGAATATGAAGTGGTGACCAATGAATGGAATCACAGCTACAGCCGCGAGAAAGCCGCTTATCCTATCGAATCGGTACGTGATAACAAATTCTGGATCAATGTAGCCCGGGTAGATAATACATTAGGTGACCGCAAACTGTTGCCTACCCGTTATGGTAAGTTTGAATAAAAAAGCATTGTACTAAAAAGAAGAAGAGAGGATCAAAACTCAGTTTTTGAAAATATGAATTTATAATTTGAAATTTGAGCATCCTAAAAAACTAAAGAAAGGGCCGTATCATTAGTCAATACAGAGCTTGATACGACCCTTTTAAGTTTATAATTACTATCTGTAACTTTTCGGAGCTGTCATTTTAGTTTTGACACACCTCCTCCCTCTTTTCAGGAACTATCCTTTTACTTTATCCACAGTAGGAGCAGCTTGAATTCTATAGTCGTCCGAACACATAATATCAGTATCCTAATTCATAAGGCTGTTCTACAGCCGGAACCCCGTCAGACATCCATTCAGGCATTGCTTCTTTTTTCAGATAATGATTAAAGAACTGGAACATACGTTTTTGAAAATCTATTTTGTTGGCAATCTTTGTCGGCCAATGCGGTTCGCCTGTATAGTTCAGCATCCAACAAGGCTTTCCAAGACGTTTCATTGCCACAAAATATTCTATTCCCTGATACCAGGGCACATGTCCGTCAGCATCATTATGCATAATTAAAACAGGTGTTTGTACCTTGTCCATCGTGAACAGAGCAGAGTTTTCCAAATAACGCAACGGAGTACTCCAAGGCGTACCGGCCAGACGACTCTGAGTATGTTCATACTGGAACGAGCGCGCCAGCCCCGATCCCCAACGGATACCTCCGTAGGCACTGAACATATTGACCACCGGAGCACCTGACTCAATAGCCGCAAACAAATCAGTACGTGTAGCCAGATAAGCCACTTGATAACCGCCCCAACTATGTCCCTGCGCACCTATGGCTTTCTCGTCAATATAACCTTTGCCTATCAGCATGGCAACCCCCGGCATCAGACAGTTATAGCAACTCTCACCCGGATAACCGTCTACATAACGTATGTCCGGATTGAACACAATATACCCGTTACTGTTATAAAAATGATAATCAATGGTAGACCGATGCGGTTCCGGCATCCGGTAATTAAACAGAGTTTCTGAATTTCGCTCATAGAAACTCACAATCATCGGGTATTTCTTGGCCGGATCAAAATTAGCAGGCTTGTACACCACCCCTTCCAACTTACGACCATCTAAAGATATCCACGAAACCAATTCAGCAGTTCCCCACAAATAGTCTTTCTGTTGGTCAATGCCATGAGTCAACCGAATAGATTTCTTGAAATCGAGTGTAGCATAATGAAGGTCAGGATATTGCTCAAAACTTTCCATCGTATAGATTACATGGTCTGTATTTTTCGCCTTATAAATACTGCGTAACATATAGTTACCCGCTATCAATTCTTTGGGAGAAGCAGCGGTGGAAAAACGAGCCTTGTAATACCCGTTCCCTTTGGTCACTTCGTTAAAGCCTTTCAACAACTGTGGCTTGTTCAGGTCAACCACACGCTCCTCCTTATCCAGTTTTACCAAACGATATGAAATCCGGTTCTTACGTCCATTCATCGTCAGATTGACAGGTTCCTTCATGGCATCCGGATCGAATTTCCAAATATCATAACGGTCATAAATTAAAAGGGACTCATCCCGTTCCGTCCATCCGGCAGTTCCATGTGCGTTCGGATAGTCAGGTACATCATTCTCTTCATCCCATGCGAGGAAAGAAACAGGGGTAGTCAACTGAACCTTTTTCCCATCTGCCATAGAAAGAGTATACCAACAACTGTCTGTTTCAGCATACCAATACGCATACTTGCCTTGTGGTGAAAGACGGTATCTGCCATAATCCGCCGATGCCAGTAATTTACGGCTGCCATCTTCCAAAGACACAGTGTAATAATCACTGCGTGTCCGCCCTTCCCACATGGAGGACAATGAATAAGGACGCGAAGTGGAAAGCAATGCCAACGGGGCATCTCCTTCATCTCCCAACAAAATCTGAGATAACTCCTCATCTGCCAGCTGACAAATACGACCACTATTTATATGATAAACCGCTTGATAGCTTCTTTTCAGCTCTTTCTCCTTATTATAATTCTGTACAGTATATTGCACCGGCTCGTCCCAACTCCACACCTGCACATTGGGACGGTTCTCCGCCAATTGCAACGTATCCTTTTGTCTAGGCTCAGGCGATGTGCCAAAAAACAACCGGGAAGCACTCTTCGAAAATTGTAATTTCCCATGCTCACTAATCACCCATCCTTTCGGAAGAGCCTGATTGCCACGTGCCACAACTTCTGTTGCCGGTGCTCCCTGCTGTGACAGCCACAAGCTCATGGCTTTATAACAAGAATTTTTCTGTGCACAATATAAGAAAGCCAAGTTTGCTCCATCTTCATCAAAAGTTACCTGTTTAAACACCCCGTCACCTTCTTTTATCAGCGTCTTCACACCTGTTTCCGTATTCAGAAGATACAATCCCGGCTTTTCCTTTGCCTTGTCACCAGCGGTAATATAATAAAGCATTCCGCTTTTCTCTACAAAATTGAAAGCTTTCACGGCAGGAGCCTCATACCGGGTACTGAGTTTTCCATTCAAAGGTCGGACATACAAAGCCGAGTCTTTCCTTCCCTTTTGAAAAGCAAGCCAGTCCATTTTCTCTGCCAGCTTGAATGTTCTCAGTGAATCAATCACTTCCCTGTTACCCGCAAGTGAATAAATGACCAATGCATCCATTGACATCTTTTCTTTCTTTGTTTTCTTTATCTTCAGGGAATCCATAATCATCTTGCCGGGTTTCTGCAACACAACCAGATAGTCGGATGAAGCAGAGAATAGAAAACGGCCCGCCTGCGGAAATGTGGCAAGTTCCTTCCCTTGTGCATCATATAAATTCACCACAGCATCCCCCTCCCAAGGTTCCATCTTGCATGCCACCCACTTTCCATTATCAGAAATAGCTTGCCCACTGATACGCTGCCAAGCAACTAAATTATCTACTGTGAGACTTTTCGAGGCTGTCTGCGCCATAACAGGCGACAGGTTCCCTATACATAGGGCAAGAGCCAGATACTTTACATGTTTCATATCCATTTTGTCGTTACTGATTAGTTCGATTTTTATAAAGGCTTATTTTTCTCATATTCCGTTTCATCTTCGGCTGCAATCAGATTTAATTCCCTACTGCCCTCCCCATACAGAACCGCATGACGTACTGCAAAATTTTCCAAAAACAAATGGTTCAACGTAAACAGTAATCCATTCAAGTTCTCATTTCTGACAGAAGGTTTCAACTGACATTCCCAAAATTGAATAACATGCCAGCCCATATCACGAAGTTTTATACGTTCCCGCAAGTCACGTTCTTTGTTCCTTTCTATTTTATTTTTCCAAAAATCCACATTACTTTTAGGAAGGCGAAAATAGCGGCATCCTTCATGCCCATGCCAAAAACAACCATTGACAAATATTACTGTTTGATATTTGCGAAGAACAATGTCCGGTGTGCCCGGCAAACGCTTCACATTGATACGAAAACGAAAACCGTGCGCAAATAAAAATTTGCGTATAATAATCTCAGGTTTTGTATTCTTACTACGAATCCGAGACATACATTTACGACGCTGTTCGGAAGTCAAGACATCTGCCATCTATCCACTTTTTAAATAATGCAAATATATAAAAAACGGACAGAAGTCTGATTCTAAAAAATAATTTTGTACTTTTACCGCCACACATAATCCATATACATTCAACACCAAACAACAAAAGCCATGACAGCAAGAAACAAAGTTCTAACCATCATGGGTATTATTATACTCATGGGGGTTATCTCAATAGGATTCTTTGTATTTCCAATCGGAATTTCCATGTGCGCCATTACAGGCTTATGCTATGGCTGCAAATATAAAGACAAGTTGTTTATCAGATGGTCATCTGTAGGATTGGTAATAGGCATCGGACTTTCCATTTACACTTGGTGTTTAATCTCGTCAATGTAACACAGTATAAAGTTCAGTAAAAAAAGAGGGGTTACGACAACCCCTCTATTTCACCATTCACGATATCAATATGCAATGCTTGCGGTTCCTTCGGCAATCCCGGCATACGCATTATTTCTCCGGCAATGACTACCAGCATCTCAGCTCCGGCATTCATCACAATATCTTGTACATGGAATTCAAAGTTATCTACCGCACCGTAAATTTTGGGGTCGGTAGAGAATGAATACTGCGTCTTGGCAATACAGATAGGGAAATCTCCATATCCCAATTCTACAATATGTTTCAGTTTCTTACGGGCGGCGGCACTATAGGTAATGATACTGGCCCCATACAAGTTACAAGCCACCTTCGATATTTTAGTTTCTACACTATCCTCATTATCATAGGCATATTGCAAAGGCTCGGAAGGTTGTTCCTCAATGGTTTTCACAACCAGTTCCGCCAATTCTACTGCCCCTTCGCCACCATCAGTAAAGGCATTGTTTACTGCAAAGCCCACGCCTTTCTTCTCGCAATGGGTACGGATATAATCCACTTCTTCCTCCGAATCATCCCCATAACGGTTAAACGCAACGACAACTGTCTGACCAAAATATCTCAAATTACGCAAATGCTTATCCATATTGGCCACCCCCTGCTTCAAAGCTTCCAGATTGGGTTCCTTTATCTTATCCTGTGATACGCCGCCATGCATTTTCAATGCACGGGCAGTAACCACCAATACGGTCAGTTTAGGTGTGATACCTGCTTTACGGCACTTGATATCATAAAACTTCTCCGCTCCCAGGTCAGCCCCGAATCCGGCTTCGGTAATAGTATAATCACTAAAAGTCATTGCCATCTTGGTTGCCAGAATAGAGTTGCAACCGTGAGCGATATTGGCAAACGGTCCCCCATGAACAAAGGCAGCAGTATGTTCCGTAGTTTGTACCAGATTAGGAGAAAGAGCATCTTTCAAAAGAACTGTAATGGCTCCGGCAACTCCTAAATCTTTTACAGTAAAAGGTTTATTGTCATACGTAAAACCTAATAAAATATTTTCAATGCGACGACGCAGGTCCTTTTCATCCTTGGCCAGACACAGAATAGCCATAATTTCAGATGCAGGAGTAATATCAAACCCTGACTCTTGGGTAATTCCATTGGTCTTCGGTCCTAGTCCTGTAACAATATAACGGAGGGAACGGTCATTCACATCCAACACACGACGCCACAGCACTTCCTTCAATCCGAAACCATTATCACGATTCTGATAAAGGTAATTGTCCAACAAGGCCGAAATCATATTGTGAGCAGAAGTGATGGCATGAAAATCACCTGTAAAATGAAGATTAATCTTATCCATTGGCAAAACCTGGGCGTATCCTCCTCCGGCAGCTCCCCCTTTCATTCCGAAACAGGGACCCAATGACGGTTCGCGCAAGGCAACAATTGTTTTCTTTCCTATTTTATTCAGTCCCAAAGCCAATCCGATAGAAACAGTGGTCTTACCAATACCGGCTTTGGTAGGAGTGATAGCAGTAACTAGAATAAGGTTACTCTGCTGCACCTTTTCTTCATCTATCTGACTTTCATCTACCTTGGCAATATAGCGCCCGTAGTTACTGATGTGCTCTACAGGAATACCGGTTTCCCGAGCCACCTGTTTAATTTTGACCAGCTCAATGCTGCGTGCTATTTCAATGTCCGTTTTCATCTTTTTACTAAATTTAGGCGGCAAAGGTAATATATTTCCTTAACTTTGCTTTGGTTTCATATAACAAAATAATATAAGGAATAAGCAAATGAACAATTTTGTATTTTATAGCCCTACCGAGTTTGTGTTTGGTAAGGATACAGAAGGACAAACCGGAACTCTTGCTAAAAAGTATAACGCCCGAAAGGTGATGATTGTTTACGGCGGAGGCTCTATTATTCGTAGCGGATTACTGCAACGCATAGAAGAGTCATTGCAACAGGCCGGAGTGGAATATGTAAAACTAGGAGGTATACAGCCTAATCCTACTGACCCGAAAGTGTACGAAGGCATCGAACTGGCCCGCAAAGAAGGCGTGGACTTTATGCTTCCCGTGGGGGGAGGTTCCGTTATTGACACCGCAAAAGCCATTGCGGCAGGAGTGCCCTACGAAGGTGATTTTTGGGATTTCTATATAGGAAAAGCCAAAGTGAAGAAGGCCTTAAAAGTGGGTGTGGTACTTACTATTCCCGCTGCCGGTAGCGAAGGTTCGGGCAATACGGTGATTACCAAACTGGAAGGTCTGCAGAAACTAAGTTTGCGTGTACCGGAATTATTACGGCCCGTTTTTGCTGTGATGAATCCGGAATTGACCTATACCCTTCCCCCTTATCAGACAGCTTGTGGCATTGCCGATATGATGGTACACATTATGGAACGTTATTTTACCAACACTCCCGATGTAGAAATCAGTGACCGGCTGTGTGAAGGGACTTTGATGACTATCATCAAAGAAGCATATAAAGTGAAGCAGGACCCGAACGATTACGAAGCACGCGCCAATATCATGTGGTGTGGAACAATTGCTCATAACGGTACTTGCGGAGTAGGTTGTGAGGAAGACTGGGCGTCACATTTTCTGGAACATGAAATCAGTGCTGTATATAATGTGACGCATGGGGCAGGACTGGCAGTTATCGTACCTGCATGGATGACATTCATGGCAGAACATAATCCGAAGAAGATTGCCCAGTTTGCAAACCGCGTTTTCGGAGTTCCCGAAAATGAGGATTTGGAAGAGATGGCACTTGCCGGTGTATCACGATTGAAACATTTTTTCAGATACATAGGCTTACCGGTCAATTTCAAAGAACTAGGTATAGAACATCCTGACATTGAACTGCTGGTAAAAAAACTACATGAAAACAAGGGAGAATGGGTAGGCAATTATGTGAAGCTGAACAAAGAATATAGTAAAGAGATATTCGAACTAGCCTGCAAATAACCCACACAACTAAACAGTTCTAAAACATAGGCACCCGGTTTATCAGTCTTTACCGTAAAGTTCCTAAAGTATTCTATTTTCCAGATGCGATGGCACGGATATCTTTATTCTAACTACGTTATTCGTGTCAACCGCATCTGAAAAATATAGCATCATACAAGCGACAGAAACTCCATACAACGACCTCCTTCTTACTAATTTACGCCTCAGCATTTTCCACCTTTTACTTCACTATTTATATGCTTTTTAGCATAAAACGCTAGGTTTTTCCAACCTTTTGGAGTAACTTCGCCGGACTTTTTTGAAAAAAACAATGTATATATTCCGGTCAATTCACGAAATTATAAATACGATTTTTGTAGCTAAAGGGCTGTTGGTAGAGATGTTTGAGAAGAGAAAAGTACACAGTTTTCGATACTCGGATGCACTCACCCTATTGAAAGAAGACGAAAACCGTTTAAAAATACTCATCGAAAAGGAAATCATACACCAAAACGGAAACTTTGTGGAACTGGATACCCGATTCCTTGATTTCTTCGAACTGCTGCTGGAAGCAAACGAGGAAATCAACACTGCTACCGTAGAGGAAAACATAGAGTATCTGCACGAACTGATGGACTACTACCTGAAGGAAAAGATCCAGTCGCGCAAGGAAAGTTATGTACGCAATATCAAGATTACCTTTCAGAAACTGGCACGTGTAACGATACGGAACATTATCAATCTTCAACACAATATTGATAATGCTTTCAAACACGAACCTACGTACCAGATAAAAATAGCCAAACTGCAAAATCTGGACAAAAAGCGAATCAACATCCAGCGGTTGATAGACTCTACCGAACATCTGATTCTGCACGAAGAACGAGATTTCTTCCGCCAGGCCACTGATGAGGAGCTGACTCGCATTCTGCTCGAACTGCGACAGGAACTGCAACTATCAGCCCACAGTCTGATTCGTGCCCAACAGGATATCATCAATTATCTGAACCAGATAAAGAACCAGGTGATACTGGTAGAAAAGATACGAAAAGTAAAATATCTGCAAGACCAGTTCGAGCTGCGCGCCCGAAGCAACCTGTCCGAAATCATGGAACGGGAGCGTTCCCTCCTGCTGGAAGGCAGTCCGCAAGCATCGTTCAAACTGTCGCCTGCCTATCTGGCCAGTGACGAAGCACGTCCCATCATTCTGAAAGTTATCAGCAATCAGAAGTACCGTGAAATTGTGCGGAAAAATGAAGCCGGGGCTTTCAGTGAAGAAGACTTGAGAGCACAGGCCATGTATGAAGAAGTGATTAATCTGGACGAAGTAGTGACCGCCTTTGTGCAGTCGGGAGCAGAAGCCCGTTGGAAAGGAGAACCGGTCAACGACCTTTTCTCTTTTCTGTTGCAGTATCACTTCCATCGCGAAGTGGACGAAAAGGAACGCACCACGTTCTTCTGTCAGATTGTCTCACTTTACGAAAACCAACTGGAAATCCGGAACGAGTTCGGACTCCACAATCAATATGAATACGCTAAAATATATCCACTCTGAGAATTATGGATTTAAATATACAAATACCCGATAATACCGCGTCCATCTTTGAATACCTGCAGAAAGGACTGTTCATCAGTTCCAACAGCACCAGTGAAGAAGTACGCGATATGTATAATGAAATAGATGAGAATTACGAGCCCCTCTATCAGTATTTTTCACAGATAAACTATACGCTGGAACGTGGAAACGAATATTTCTTCTTCTCGCGTATAGAACCTAAAGCCACACTGGAACAAAAAATCATGCGTGCCTATTACTGGATAGATGTGCTCGACTTTTTCAAAACTTACGATGAAACTTTCGGTCCCGGATTCCGCTTCCAGCCCGAACAGATATTGGTGGAAACCAACATTAACATGCTGCTCCAGAACAAACTGGACGGTATGCGGAAACACTTCTCGGACAAGGACATCCGCAAGGAAGTACTGGAAAACATGATACGCCAGCTCACCAAAGACTCGTTTCTGGAACAAGAAAACGAGAAAACGAATACGTATAAGGTGATGAGTGCCTGGCATTATCTGGAAAGACTGATTGAAAGTATCAACATTTACGACGAAACCGAAGATGAGAAACCTGAGTAGAATAATCTTTATCAATAGTGCGAATATCCCTTATTCGGACGATATTTATCTGGACGGAAACGTTCACTTCATCGGCACGCAGGGAGTAGGGAAAAGTACCCTTCTGCGTGCTATCCTTTTCTTTTATAATGCCGACACGCAACGGCTGGGCATTTCGGTGGAAAAACAGAATTACACGGATTACTATTTCCCCTACTCCAACTCGTACATTGTCTACGAAGTGGCAACAGAGAACGGTGCGTTCTGTATTCTGAATTTCAAATCGATGAACCGTGTATGTTACCGCTTCATCCACTCTCCTTACCGCAAAGAATTCTTTATAGACGAGAACCGGGTGGCCTATAGCGAGAGCGACCGCGTGCGTGCCGTGCTGGACCAATATGGCATAGAATATTCACGCATCATCTATACCTACGACGAGTATCGGAACATTCTGTATGGAAACAGTACAAGTCCTGAGTTCAGCCGGTACTCGCTGATGGAGAGCAAGCAATACCAGAATATTCCGCGCACTATACAGAACGTGTTGCTGAATTCGAAACTGGATGCTGAATTTATCAAGAGAACAATCATTTCTTCTCTGAACGAAGATGAAACGGCCATCGACCTGAACAGTTACAAGGAGCATCTGAAAAACTTTGAGACTCGTCTGAAGGACATCGAAGAATTTCAGAAACGGGAAACCAGGAAACAGGCTCAGGAAATCACACTGTTATCCCAACAAACGTCCAAACTGCAAGGCGGACTGGTACAGAATTGCCGCGAACTGGTCACCGCTTTTCGCAAAGCCGAAAGTATCCTTCCCCAATGGAAAGAGAAACAAGACCGCACGGATGCCGACAAAGGAAAACTGATACGCCGGAAACAGGAGCTTCAGGATGAATCGCGCAAGCGCAGCGACAAATTACAGGAAGCGCTGGCAGTGCTGAACAACGAACTGCAAAAAGCATTAGGCAAAGAAAAGGACTATCAGAACAAGAACATAGAAGAGATTATAGAACGCTCTTCCAAGAAAGAGGAATGGAAGAACCGGCAGGTGGGATTGCTGGAAGAGCAACGCATCCTCACCTCACAATATATGGAAATCTCCACCAAGTATAAATCACTGATTCAGACCCTGGACGAGCAATGGAACAAGATTCATGAAGCGAAAATCAAGCAACTGGACACGTTAAACAATACGTACAACGAGCGTCTGGAAGAGGCTCGCAAGGAATACCAGCAGTTCACCGATTCCCTTTATCAGGAATTTGAAACCCTGTCACAGCAGCTCCATCCGCTGAAAACCGAGAAACTGAGCGAACTGAACGCCATGGATTATCAGATAAAACTATGCAGAAAGGAAATTTTCTTTGAGGAAGAGCAGCAGGAATTGAAAGCGCGCATCCAGAACTATGCCAACTTTCACACGGAACGGAAAAACCGTATCGCCCAAGCGCAGCTCACCATCAAGGAACTGACCATGACTTGGGAAGAGGAACAGCAAAAACAGTTGAAAGAAAAAGACTTGACCTTGCAGAAACTGCAACAGGAAATGCTGCAACTGCGTCCTCGCATAGACGAATTACAAGCTTTTCTGAACAACAGCAAAGACACCTTGCAAGGCTGGCTGAAAGAAAACAAAAAAGGATGGGAAGAGAACATCGGCAAACTGTGTGATGAAAGTATTTTATGGCAACGGGGACTTTTCCCGCAAAGTACCATTGAAGGGGGGAACTCATTCTATGGCATTTCCATAAATTTAGACAGCATCCATCGTCCCATCAAGTCTATAGACGACTACATAGCCGAGAAAGAAAACGGTGAAAAGCGTCTGGAAGAAATCACTGCCGCCATGCAACGCCTGCAAACTGAAAAAGAAGAAGTGCAGGAGCAGTTGAAACGCAAATACCAACCGCAGATAAAGGAGCAAAAAAATCTCATCAGTCAAATAGAGTATGAACTGGAACAATTGGAACGCCAATACCAGCAGGATATGCTCGACTTGGAAGAATGGAAGAAGAAAGCCAATGAGGAACGGAACACCAAAATAAACCAATTGGAAAACGAAAAGCGCAAACGGGCTGCCGAACTGGAAGGAATAAACAACAAACTAAAAAACCTGAACAAGGAGAAAACAGAAAAACTGGATAATCTGAAACAGGCATGGAACCAGCAGCAGCAAACGCTTGCCACCGAAAAAAAGACACAGGCGGAAATTATCGGAAAGGAAGAAAAAGAAGAACAACGAAGAATCTCCTCCATCAAAGCTGAATATGAAGCAGATATGCAAAAAGAGCTTCACTCGCAGGGGGCGGATACCGAACGTCTGCAAGATATTGCCAACCAACTGGCTCAACTGGATAAAGAACTTTCTTTCATTAAGGAAAACGCGACACTGGTCATCGAATATCAGAAAGATAAACGGGACTTGATAGACCGTATCCCCGGATGGCAACGGGAACACGACGAACAGAAACGTCTGCTCCAGCAGGAACGGGAAACGCTGAGAGCGGAAACATCTTCCCTGCAAGAAAAAATAGACCTTCTGAACAAAGAACTGGAAGAAGCGGAAGAAAATGTAAGGGAATTGCAAAAGAACTTGGAAGCCTACAGTAAGATTTCGGCATACGACTGGTACAAACCGCATCAGGATATATTCCGTTCTGAAACCGCACAGACCATACAGACCACCAAGACTTGTATGGAGCTGATTGACGAACTGACCCGCCAGGCCAACCAATTCACACAGGTACAAAGCAAACTCCGCAAGGAAGTGAACCTTTTCACCGGACATTTTGATGAGGACAACACCTTCAAGTTCCGCGTAAAATTCAACGAGGACTGGGAATATGTACGCTTTGCCGACGAGCTGCACGACTTTGTGGAAGAGAACCGCATAGACGAGTATATCCGTCGCATTAACAATGAACATTGGGATACCTTCAAACGTATCAGTATGGATACCTCCATGCTGACTTCATCGGAAGATGATATTCAAGATGTGATCCGTGAAATCAATAAAGGTTTCGCTACCTGCAACTTTGTAGGAGTTATCCAGCGCATTGAAATGAAAGTGGAAGAGAGTAGCAACCGCGTAGTGAATATTCTGCGTGAGATACAGAAATATTACCATGATTACGGCTATGACCTCTCACCGGAAACCAACCTGTTCTCCTCTGCCAAGGAGCAATTGGTAAAAGAAGAAGCAATCACTTTGCTGCGTACCTTTATCAAGGAAATACATGCCTACCGCTACGACAGCATCCGCCTGTATGATTCCTTCGAATTGCGTTTCCGCATTGTGGAGAACGGCAATGATACCGGATTTATCGAGAAGATAGCCAATGTGGGGTCGGAAGGAACCGACATTCTGGTAAAAGCGATGATAAACATCATGTTGCTGAATGTGTTCAAGGAAGGGGCGTCACGCAAATTCAAAGATTTCAAATTGCACTGTATGATGGATGAAATAGGCAAACTGCATCCCAACAACATCAGCGGCATCCTGAAATTTGCCAATGACCGGAACATTATCCTTATCAACGGTTCGCCTACCGAACTGAACCGTGATGCGTATAAGCACGTTTACCTGCTTACCAAAGGAACACAGAACAAGACCCGCATTGCACGATTAATCTCAGATAAACAGCTATAAAAGCCAGTAACAACGATCTGTATATATCTATATTATAACGCACAATCTTTTTTTTGAGAGATTGTGCATTATTCTTTTTCCGTGAACATTCTTCTTCTTTGATAATTAAAGGTTATAGGCTATAAGAATTTTAATTCGGTGTATCCCAATCTAAAGTTGTTATTTTGTACGACACTTTTAAACACCATAAAAAAATAAATTATGATAAGCGAAAAAAGAAGCAGTATGCTCCATGGGGTACTCTTGATCACCCTGTTCTCATGTGCGGCCTTTTATATAGGCGAAATGAACTTTGTAAAAGAGTTATCATTCAGTCCCATGATTGTCGGTATTATTTTAGGTATGTTATATGCTAACAGCCTCCGGAATAATTTGCCTGAGACATGGGTCCCCGGTATCCAGTTTTGTTCTAAACGAATCTTGCGTATCGGAATCATTCTTTACGGTTTCAGATTAACTTTTCAAGATGTGCTTGCAGTGGGCTTGCCCGCTATTTTTATTGACACAATTATAGTAACAACAACTATTCTAGGGGGTATCCTGATAGGACGAATGTTGAAAATGGACCGGGGCATCGCACTGCTCACTTCCATCGGCAGTGGTATTTGCGGTGCGGCAGCTATACTAGGCGCTGAATCGACCATTCAAACCAAACCCTATAAAACAGCCGTGGCTGTTTCCACTGTTGTTATTTTTGGAACTATATCCATGTTCATTTATCCTATATTATATCATAATGGCACATTCGTACTTTCTGCCAATGAAATGGGTATATTCACCGGAGCGACCTTGCATGAGGTAGCGCACACAGTAGGTGCCGGCAACGCAATGGGCAAAGAAATTTCCGATGTCGCCATTATCGTAAAAATGATTCGTGTAATGATGCTGGTTCCCGTTCTGCTCATTACCAGCTTCATGATATCCCAACCGGCAATTAAAGCCGGAGAACAAAATGGAAGTATGAAAAAAGTCTCCATTCCTTGGTTTGCTATCGGTTTCCTGGCTGTCATCGGTTTCAATTCTTTCGATTTGCTGCCGCAAAGCCTGACTGCCTTTATCAACAATGTAGATACTTTCCTGCTGACAATGGCCATGACTGCCTTGGGTGCGGAAACCAGTATCGACAAATTCCGGAAGGCCGGAGCAAAGCCCTTTGTCCTTGCCTCGATTCTCTATATATGGCTGATAGCCGGCGGATACTTTCTGGTGAAATATATGGCGCCTATATTTATGTAAAAACAATCTGTAATAACCTATAAGCAGAAAATAATAAATCATTTCATTTCAGGTATATTTTACATGTACCTGCTACGGTTGGGGTGGGGAACTTGTGAAAGTCTTCCACCTTTTTTCCACAAAGAAAAGACCAGCTTTCATTCCTGCAATATTCATATTGGAGTTATCCAAACAACCGGACAAAGAACAAATTTACATCCACATTTCTCCATACAAAGAGAATAACATTAAGCATATTTGTGTAATTTCGCCCAGCAATAAAACGACAAACAAATACGCGCTATGATATTTAACCAGACTGAAAAGGAAGAGAAAGCCTATCTCATGGATATTATTGCTTTACTAGCTGCCAATATCGAACAGATGGATAAGGCCATTGAAGATAAATCCAAAGACGTAATGGAGCACAAACTCTACTTGTGGGAAAATCTGTCCGAACTGGACCGCGCCGAGAAAAGTGCGGTCCGGCAGATAGTCACCCAACAAGTAGCAGCCAGTGAGTCCTTGGCCGAGAAAAAGAAACGTTATCGCAAAATGATGGCCATTCCCTATTTCGGGCGCATCGACTTTCAAGAAAAAGGGCAACCCGAAATCCTGCCATTATATATAGGTATCCACTCATTTTTCAATCCTCCCACCAATGAAAATCTGATACACGACTGGCGTGCCCCCATCTCCAGCATGTTCTATGATTATGAATTAGGAGAAGCACATTTCGACGCCCCCTCGGGAGAAGTGAAAGGTAACATCCGTCTGAAACGCCAGTATCGCATCCGTGACGGAAAAATGGAATTCATGCTGGAAAGTTCACTGAATATTCAAGATGACATCCTTCAGAAAGAATTGAGTGGAAACTCCGATGACCGGATGAAGAATATAGTCGCCACCATCCAACGGGAACAGAATAAAATTATCCGTAATGATACATCGAACACCCTGATTATTCAGGGAGTAGCCGGTTCAGGAAAAACATCCATCGCCTTGCACCGTGTAGCCTATCTGCTATATCGGCACAAAGGGGAAATCACGTCCAATGATATCCTGATCATTTCCCCCAATAAAGTATTTGCCGATTACATCTCGAACGTACTTCCCGAATTGGGAGAAGAAAAAATTGAAGAATGCGGCTTTGAGGAATTAATGCTCAAAATACTGGATAACAAGTATAAAATACAAACCTTCTTTGACCAGGTGGCCGAAATACTGGACAAAGAGGAAGAAAATTTTATAGAACGTATCCGATTCAAATCCACCACCGAGTTTATCCAGCAGATGGATAAATACATTCTATATTTAGAACAAAACGCATTTCGGCCAACCGACCTGAAAGCAGGACGTATCCCTATCCCTGCCGAGTACCTGAAAAAACGTTTCGCGGCATGGCACCGCCTGCCCATGCGCAGCCGTTTCCAACCAATGGCAGAAGAAATTGCCCGCGAACTGACTTTCACCTATCACCAAGAGCCGATGGGAAAAATACAGATACGGCAGTTGGGTAATGAACTGAAAAAGATGTTCAACAATAAAGACCTTGACTTGTACAAGGGATTTTATGACTGGCTGGGAAAACCGGAAATGTTCAAACAGGGTAAAAACCGGAAATTGGAATATGCGGATGTAGCCCCATTACTTTATTTGAAACTGGCCCTGGAAGATAATAAAACCATGTATGGCATCAAGCATCTGCTGGTAGACGAAATGCAGGACTATACTCCGATACAATACAAAGTTCTGGCTAAATTATTCCCTTGCCGGAAAACAATATTGGGAGATGCAAAGCAATCAGTAAATCCATACAGTTCCACCACCTGCGAACAGATCCAACGTGTATTAGTCGGCTCGGAAGTGATGAAGCTTTGTAAAAGTTATCGCTCCACGTATGAAATCACAGAGTTTGCCCAACGCATTGCCAAGAACGAGGAACTGGAAGCTATAGAGCGTCATGGAGAGGAACCGGCAGTCGCCTTGCTTCCCACAGAAAAGAAAGAGATAGAATGGATAGAAAACCTCATCACCTCTTTCCTGGAAGGAGCTGATGTATCCATGGGTATAATATGCAAAACCGTAAAACAAGCGGACAAGTTGTATGCAGCCATCAATCATTTGTCTGATAAGATCTGTTTGCTGACAGAAGAAAGTGTAGCTTTTGTCAATGGGGTGGTCATTACTACAGCCCACATGGCAAAGGGACTGGAATTTGACGAAGTGATTGTTCCATTTGTAACTGATAAAGACTATAGAACAGAAATAGACCGCAGCATGTTATATGTAGCCTGTACTCGTGCCATGCATAAACTTTATATTTCCGCATCGGGTAATATAAGTACATTTCTATCATAAGCAAAAACATCATCCATTGCAGGAATGGAATGAAATCCATCCCTACAGTGGACGAGCAAGTCTGCAAAAGGGTATTCCTCCATAAGGAACGCGTAGCTTTGTAATCTGATTCATCCTTAAAAGATCTTATCCATATCTCTAAACCTTTCCTGCCGTATGGTTAAAGGTTTTCTTCCTGTTTGTTTTATCTCCGCAAGTCTTTGGAGTTAACTCCATAGCCTTGGGAGTTAACTCCAAAGCTTATGGAGATAACTCCAAAGACTATGGAGATAGAATACATCCGTATAAAAAGGCTTAATCAGGGAAGAGAAGAGGTTTATGCAGCAGGACTGGATGCAATATGTTGTTATTACAAGCCGCTTCCAATGTACGAATCATAAAGACAAAATCTTTTTTTCCCTTTCCAAATCATTTTCATTCAATTGGGGAGACGGAACCATGCAGGTACGGATACAATCTCCCTCCTGACAAGTATAGCCATAATACTTCTTTTGTAATTCTGTCAACTTATCAAGTGGAACCAGCTCCCCTTTCAGTTCCAAGAATTCCTCCATGTCTGTACTATCCCCTTGCTTTACAAACAAGATACGACGCGCTATCGGATTCCTGTTGTAATCCAGACTAAGATACAAACCTTTAAGGAACGGCGGAAAATCATACATCGGCAATTGCAGATAAATACTGAACAAAGCCATTTGCGGTGACTCACGCTCATTAAAGAAAATATACCCGTTCTGATGATTATTGAATAACCCCACTCCCCGATGAGTTGTATTATAGGCACTCATGTGAGTCACCTTCACATACGTATTATCTTCGGAAGCCTCTATCAGATAGGGCTCCACTTTAAGGCATTGGCACGAAGAAGAAAGACTATAGCTCAGATAACTTCCGCTATAATTATAAACTTCCTGCACGGAACGTTGCATCTCGGCAGTCATCATCTCCATAAAAGGATGGGTCTTTGCCTCACCATTGGCAGGTTCCAAACTGAAAAGCAACTCTTTGGTACTTGCCAAATTGCCCAACAGACGTTTTTTTGACACATTATTGACCTGCGCCAAAGCCAAATCTAATGAATCTTCTTCAGAGTGTCCTTGTTTCAATGAGGTTACATAAGTGGGCAGAACGCTGGAATAAAGAGCAGACAAGACACTGGGAGCCATATCTACATAATCTGCTATCTCCTTCATTTTCAAACCATTGTTACGGAGATATTCTATTCTTCGGTATATTTCTATCAAATCATTCATTGTTCTCTTCTTCTTTATTGAATTTGCAAAATACAAGTTTTTATATGAACATACAATGACATATACATTACATTAATGTTACATCATACAACAGGTGGAATATGAAAAATATTAATCATAAAGATTCATTTTTTCTCTCTCGAAAGGCTCCTACTTTTGCTTCCGGAAACAGCAATCCAAGGATACGAGGAATGAGGTTTCTACAAAGAAAAGAAGCAAAACAATTAGTCAATATCAATTATTATAATGGAAGCAAAAAGCGAAACAAACAAACAGATATCCAGTTTCCTGTTTATTCTGTGGGCAGGAGGGGCGGCACTACTGTCATACTCACTGGTGTATGCCCTGCGCAAACCTTTTACAGCTGCCACCTTTGACGGAATGGATTTCTTCGGGATGGATTATAAAGTAGCCACTACCATCATGCAGATTTTCGGCTACCTTATTTCAAAGTTCTTTGCCATCAAGATTGTTTCAGAATTGAAACGCGAAAACCGGTTGAAATTCATGATATTCTCCGTGGCCCTTGCAGAACTCGCTTTAGTCTTCTTCGGATTACTCCCCCAACCCTTTAATGTGTTTGCCCTATTCTTCAACGGACTGGCATTAGGATGCATGTGGGGAGTCATCTTCAGTTTCATAGAAGGACGCAAAGTTACCGATATATTGGCCAGCTTGCTGGGGGTAAGTATGGCGGTGAGCTCAGGAATGGCTAAATCTATGGGATTGTTTGTAGTCAATACATTTGGTGTCACAGAATTCTGGATGCCCGCCCTGATAGGTGGTTTAGCCTTCCCGCTCCTTATCCTCATGGGGTGGTCGCTCAACAAGTTGCCACAACCCACAGATGAAGACCGCGCTCTCCGTTCGGAACGCGTCACTTTGAACGGAGAGCAACGCAGACAACTGTTCAAAAGTTATATGCCCTTGCTGATCATGCTGTTCTTCGCCAATCTGTTTATCACTATTTTACGTGATATAAAAGAAGATTTTCTGGTCAATATCATTGATGTAAGCACTATTTCTTCTTGGTTGTTCGCACAAGTGGACGGTATGGTGACGCTGATTATTTTGGGAATCTTTGCCATGATGTCGTTAATAAACAGCAACTACAGAGTATTGCAGGTGCTTCTGGCTATGGTTATTGGTGGAGCGGGCACTATCAGCTATCTGGCTTTTAATTATGATGCATTGCAACTGCCTACCCTTTACTGGCTGTTCCTCCAAAGTCTGAGCCTGTACATCGTTTATCTTAGTTTCCAAACTCTGTTCTTCGAGCGCTTCATTGCCTGCTTCAAGATTAAAGGAAATGTGGGATTCTTCATTGCCACCATCGACTTTATCGGATATACAGGAACTGTCTGTGTACTGCTGTTCAAGGAATTTTGCAGCCCGGATATCAATTGGATGGAGTTTTATAATCAGTTCTCAGGATGGGTAGGCATTGTGTGCAGCATTGCATTCATCGGTTCGGCCATCTATCTGATGCAACGGTATAAATTGGAAAAACAGCTGAGAAAAGAAGAAAAAAATAAAAAGATCATCGTTTCACCGATGGCGTTAACCAACTTAAAGGAAACAGCAGAAAACATCTGTAACCCATAACATAAAAATAAAAGTATAACTAAATAAACAACAAACAAGAAGATGAAGAAAATTGAGTGTATTATTATGGATTGGGCCGGAACGGCTGTAGACTATGGATGCTTCGCTCCGGTAGCCGCTTTCCTGAAAGCTTTTGCCGAGAAAGGACTGACAGTGACAATGGAAGAAGCACGAGGCCCCATGGGTATGACCAAAATAGACCATATCCGTGAATTATTCAAGTTACCAAGTGTGACGGAACAATTCAAACAAAACTATAACCGCAACTGGACTGAGGAAGATGTGGTATCCATATACAAAGAATTCGAGAAACACTTGTTCGCCTCCCTGGAAGAATATACGACTCCTATTCCCGGTGTAATCGAAGTAATCGAGAAACTGAAAAGGGACGGTATCAAGATAGGTTCCACCACCGGATATACTACTGCCATGATGGACATTGTGCTGCCCGGTGCCGCCGCCCATGGCTATACCACAGACAACTGTGTGACTTCCAACAACCTTCCGGCAGGACGCCCGCAACCCTACATGATTTACCAGAACATGATTGATCTGGCCATACCTTCCGTTCAAAGCGTAATAAAATATGGTGATACGATAGCCGATATCAAAGAAGGTGTGAATGCCGGTGTATGGACTGTCGGTGTGATTCTGGGCAGCAACGAAATGGGACTCACCCAAGAGGAAACCGGAAAACTGCCTGCAGAAGAATTGAACAGACGCATGGCAGCAGTCAGAAAACGTATGTATATGGCAGGTGCGCATTATGTAGTAAACACCATTGCCGAACTTCCCGAAATTATTGAAATTATTAACCATAAAATGAATTAAATGATTATGAGACCATACTTACTTTTAACCCCCGGCCCTTTAACCACTTCTGAAAGCGTAAAAACAGCCATGATGACCGACTGGTGCACATGGGATGAAGACTACAATGTTCACATCGTAGAGGAAATACGTAAAGGATTAGTACAACTGGCTACACGAAAAACAGATGACTACACCAGCATCCTGATGCAGGGAAGCGGTACTTATTGTGTAGAGGCGACCTTAGGAAGTGTGATTACGCCCAAACACAAATTATTGATTCTGAGCAACGGTGCATACGGAGACCGCATGGGAAACATTGCAGAATATCATGGAATGAACTATGATATGCTAGCCTTTGATGAAACAGAACAAGTATCTGTGGAGTATGTGGATGATTATCTGGCACACAATGCAGAAATCACTCATGTGGCAGTGGTACATTGCGAAACTACAACCGGTATCCTGAACCCGTTAAAGGAAATAGCCCACATGGTAAAGATGCATGGTAAAAAGCTGATAGTGGATGCAATGAGCAGCTTTGGCGGCGTACCATTGGATGTAGAGGAATTAGGTATCGACTTTATGATCAGTAGTGCCAACAAATGTATTCAGGGAGTTCCCGGCTTTGGTTTCATCATTGCACGTAAATCCGAATTACAATATTGTAAAGGAGTATCAAAGAGTCTTTCTTTGGACATCTACGACCAATGGGATGCGATGGAGAAAGGACATGGAAAATGGCGCTTCACCTCTCCTACACATGTAGTGCGTGCCTTTAAACAAGCCATGGACGAACTGGCAGCCGAAGGCGGTGTGGAAGCCCGGCATGCACGCTACTGCCGTAATCATGATGTGCTGGTAGAAGGTATGCGATCATTGGGATTCAAGACCTTACTGAAAGATGAAGTCCAATCCCCTATCATCACTTCCTTCCTTTATCCTGACAAGGAGTTCGATTTCAAGGAATTCTATCATCAATTGAAAGAAAAAGGATTCGTTATCTATCCGGGAAAGATTTCTCAAGCAGATACTTTCCGCATCGGAAACATCGGTGATGTGTTCCCCGAAGATTTCAGCAGATTGATTGAAGCTATCAAGACCGTCGCAAAATAAAAAATAAATATAGCTTTATGACTCGGGCGCAATGATTGCGCCCGAATTTGTTTTTACCCTTCTTCCATTACAAGATCATTTGGAACCGGAGCTGCAAGACACTGAAATTCTTATCACTAATCTCCTTTATATGCTTTCCCGGCATCACCCAGCTATAAGCCAGCTTCATCCCTATATGCTTATTCATGTAATAATTCATGCCCAATGAAAAATCCTTTTGAGCCCCTCCCCATACACCGGCTTCCTCATTATTCATATCAAGCATATTAAACCTTCCACACAGCTCCAATGCCCGCCCCACAGGTCTGCCCGGACAAGCCAATGCTTCATCATACCCATATTGCCTGCCTGTCAACAACCAGGAGCATTGCACATATCCGCCATGTCCTGTATAATTTGTGAAATTCTGTTCACGCTTCACCATAGTTCGTATATACTCCCCTTGCAAAAAGAACCTCTGATGAGCGATCATTAATTCCAACCCTTGTTTCAACTGGTACTTTGCATGATCTACCTTGGCGTAAATAAGATTCCGGTTATCAATAGTGCTCACCCCCGGAGATTTATAAATAAACGTATTCTCGTCTTCATCTCCCGGCAACGCGCTATCCGGAGTACGATACACCACCGCTGCACCTATGTGTAACAATTTTCCCTCTTCGTTTACAGGGCGATATACCAAACGACCGTCTATGGCATACCCTTGTGAAACATTTTTCACATTACCCAGGTCACTGTCTGTAAAGAAACCGCCGGAAGCATAATAATGTTTTCCATTGTAGGTATAGGAGGTTCCCATCCTCCTGCTATTGGTCAAAGCCAGCACGATTCCCGGCGACTGATGAAAACGAAGGTCGTACGTACTACATAACATGTCCAATGTAAAAGGTTCATAGAATTGTCCCACCTGAATAATATGCTTGCCCGAAGTATAAGCAGCAAAGGCATCCTTTATGGAAACTTTATTCCCTACATAACCTACCTCCATCTTCATACTCCAGTTCTGATAGGTCGCTTTCACCCCCAACCGCAAGTCATTAAACTCCGTACCGTTACCAAACAGGTTGTCATTCTTTAAATAAACGCCACCATCCATAAGCATACGTCCGGTCAGTTTACATTTCAAATCCCCGGCAACCGGGTGTTGCGCACGGGTAACTAAAGCAGCAGAGGGGAATAACAGGCACATCAATGCTTTAACATAAGTCATTCTTTTCATTTTCTTCTTCTATTTTTACTTTATAGCAAAAATAAAAGGAATGACCTATACTAAAAATGAATAACCATTAATTTGATTATGAAGTTATTAGGTCCACACAAGCAGCAATATTCATTTCATATTTATGTAACAGGAATGTAACTTACATTTCCCAATAACGTTCACAAAGATTCAAATATTCCATTTCAGGCTTGTTGCCAAACACCAATCCGAAGAAAGAAGTCTTCCTCCGCTTAATCACTTTTACCTGTTCCATTAAATCACGGGATAAAGGCGGCATCTCGAAATCTGAGATCAATACGATATCCGATTCACGGAAGTCATTTCCGTTGATGATATGCGCAGCTTCCCGAAGAGCCGGCTCTATATCCGTTCCACCGTCAAAACGTTTATTCAGAAACTCCGCCAACTTGGGCATATCCCGCCCCAAATCTTCAATCAATAACGACACAGCCTCATCCGAGAAATTGATGACATAACATTTCCGATGGGTTTTCTCCGTCAGTTGCGCTATAGCCAGAATAGCCGATTTGGACAAGATCTCTCTGTCTCCCTGCATGGAGCCGGAAGTATCTACACAGATGATATAAGGTCCTTGTCCCGAAACCTTATGCTTGTCATCCTTTACCTGTTCCGTTACCTTGGACTGGTAATCGAACAGTTGCAATCTCTTTTCGGCATATCGTTCCATAAATACGGCACGCAGCGCATCATCAGCCAGATAACAATACTCGATGGGCAACAAACTATTCAGGTCATTTCCCAAAGTCACCCCTGTGATATCACTATGCGGAGAGTGTCTGATCAGCCTCTTTTTATCTACCCCCGACAAAGAATCGTATTTTTGTTGGTCCCGATGCTTCTTGCCCAGCAAACGCGCCAATTGTTGGATAGCCGGATTGCGCTTCATCACTGTTTCATACGGAAGTATCCTCCGGTACAAATCAGGATAATTATGAAGCAGCCACTCCATGCGCGAGCCCAACAGTTTGTTACCCGATTCCTTTCCTTGTTTCCGGATCAACAAATCAAAACCTTCACATAAACTGTTTATATGCATGTACTGATAGTCATACTCTTTGCGGGTAAGCAACTGATGCCATTTATCCAAAAAAAACTCCTTGGTCCGGGTTCCCTCTCCTTTCCATAAAGAAGCATTCTCCAACAGGCTGATATAATAGTCAATATTCAGTTCCGCCAGTTCATACCTCTTTTTGAAAGCACCGCGCATCTGCTTCAAATATTGCAAAAATGCCATATCCGGCAGATGTTCCGAAGAGTAGAAAGCCTCCCACTCCGGAGTGTAGCGGGAATAATATTCCTGCAAAGAAGGTGTGGTACGCCGATAGTACATCAACACTTTCTCTTCCAGTTCGCGTTGACGCACCACCCCGTTGCTTACATCCTCCTCGTATGCTTTGAATGTCCTATCTTTCAGTTCCTGAGAATAGATTATCTTCAGATCTCTCAACCTTATATTCCTGGTTCTCTTTTCGGTACGCATCTGCCATTTCGTTCAAATCATTCTTATATCGGTCTATGGTATTCTTCTGGTGGCGAAGCATCCTCCGCATGGAAGCCCGCTGCTTTTCGCTGAGAAATAAATGCTTCTCATAATATTCCGTTTCCGCATCCAGCAGCCCGGACCAATCCTTCTCCACTCTGTCCAACGCTTCGGCCACCGATTTATATTTGGTTCCGAAATCCTCCTGCTCGGGTTCGGGTGGCGGTGGAGGACAATCCTCATAGCACATCAAGTGATATTCATAATTATTGATATAAATGGAACGAAGCCCTTTTTTCAGCGTATATATCTTATTACGCGGAACTTTGGCATGGAGTATGGAATCATATTTCTTCAGAATACAGCAGTTGGCCTTATATTTATCCTTATGCAAATAAAATAATTTACCGGTCTGATCCAGATGTTGATAGTCGGCTGCAAAAATAAGGAGGCGCTCTTTCATCCGGACGCCCTCTACCTGGTAATAGTAAGTATCAATGACCTGTATGCCCGGATCGTTCACTTCACGCAAACTGTGTTCGGACGATTGTCGGTCTTTCAGTTCTTCAATGTCCTGTTCCAGCCCTTTTATATTCAGCAGATAGCCTTCGGCACTTTTCTGAATGGCAGCGTTCACCATCTCCTCTGCCGCCTCCATCTGATCCATCTCACTCCAAAGGCAATAGGACAGCAATGTACAGTCCGAAAGGCGGATAGTGTCCGATCCATTCAGGAAAGCGGAAGCTTTCAGCAGCTTCACCATTTTCTTCCACCGACGGTCCGACACATACAGAGGAGACGACACACCCCCCTCATTTTGTATCTGGAGGTTATATTGCTCTATCCGGTCCTTCAAGGCATGAATCACTTCGAAAATAGAGTAATGGATTTTAATGGCAGCCATCTCCTTTTCCCACCGGATGTATTCCTCATCGGTGATCTGCAGTTGCTCGTCCACCACCGGTTCCGTTTCATCCGTAGAGGAAATCATCCGGTCAAATTCTCCCATATCCTCAATGCCTCCCACCAGACAGCGAATCAGGAAACGATCCCACAAGGCCTCCAGTCCTTGTCCTTGGGCGGGCAGTTCATTGGAAGCGGCAACCAGCCCCTTCAGTGGAACATGAATGGAGAACTGTCCGTTACGGTATATTTTTTCATTGATAATGGTGAGCAATGCATTCTGAATGGCCGGTCCAGCTTTCCATATCTCGTCCAGGAAAGCAATGGTGGCAGAAGGCAGATAGCCATCGACAATACGCTCATACGTATCTTCGTCTTTCAGTTTGGAAATGGAGACAGGACCGAATATTTCGTCCGGCGTACTGAATCGTGACATCAGATATTCAAATGCGGAAGCGTTGCGGAATGCCAGTTTCAGCCGGCGTCCTACCATACTTTTTGCTACTCCCGGAGGGCCTAAAAGGAAAATACTTTCTCCTGCCACAGCCGAAAGCAGAGCAAGAGCGACAATATGTTCTTTCTCAAAAACCCTTTCATTCAGTTGTTGTAACAGAGATGCTATACGAGGTTTCAATGTATTCATAAAAATTATCGACTAATGATGATCAACTAGTGGCGTATTAACCACCAATCACTCCTTGTTTCTTATGCAAAGATCTGAAAAAAGGATGTATTTCTTATTAGAATGTATTTTTTCTTTTGCTGAATTACTGTTTTTTTCATGATAGATTGGATAAGTTACAGTGACAAGGTTTATATCTTACACAAACATTTAGTATTTTCTCCACTAAATTGCCTACCTTTGCAACTTCAACAACAAACAATGATTCCAAATGAAAACAAACTTGCTTTCACCCGATAAAGACCCGATGGGAGCTGCCATCGCCGATTATTTCAACCACCGCAAAGCAGATAAGTTACGTGTATTTTCCTCACAGTTCGAGGAAGACGAAATACCCATGAATCAATTATTCCGCCCTTATGACGAAATGCCGGAACTGGAACAGATTGCCTTACAAATAGCCGAAGGAAATATTCTGGACGTAGGAGCCGGAAGCGGCTGCCATGCACTGGCCTTGCAAGAGATGGGAAAAGAGGTATGCGCTATCGATATTTCCCCGCTTTCAGTAGAGGTGATGGAAAAAAGAGGGATAAAGAATGTCCGTCAGATAAATCTTTTCGATACACATTTTCTAGAAACATTCGATACAATCCTCATGCTGATGAACGGATCGGGCATTATCGGGAAGTTGGAAAATATGGCAGCTTTCTTTCAAAAGATGAAACAACTGCTTCGCCCCGGGGGATGTATCTTGATGGATTCCAGTGATCTCCGTTATCTTTTTGAAGATGAGGACGGGAGTTTCCTGATTGATCTGGCAGGAGATTATTATGGTGAAATAGATTTCCGGATGCAATACAAAAATATAAAAGGAGATTCTTTCGACTGGCTTTATGTCGATTTTCAGACACTCAGCCTGTATGCTGCCGGGAATGGATTCGAGGCGGAGCTTATTAAAGAGGGGGAGCACTATGATTATTTAACCCGCCTTCGATGGAAGGGATGACACTTATAGAAGGATTCCGATAAACTTGTCGTATGATTTTCAAATTCTTGGAGCAAGATGCTGCGTATCTTGCCCCAAGAAAAAAATTAGGCCATTGAACCGCCTACTATATCCAACAGTTCATTGGTAATAGCCTGCTGACGACTCTTGTTGTACATCACCGTCAGATCCTGCAACAAATCATTCGCATTGTCTGTAGCAATCTGCATAGCCATGGTGCGGGCGGCATGTTCGGAAGCATTCGAATCCAGTAATACCGTGAACATCTTCATACAGAACATCTTCGGGAGCAATTCCTCCATCACCACATCTACAGACGGTTCCACAATATAATCGGGTATCCTGCCTTTGTCCTTCTCTTTCTTCTCTTGTGTCAAGTCTATCGGAAGATAAGTTTCACGCGTCAGGACCTGTACTGCTGTAGAACGAAAATGGTTGTACAGCAACTCCACCTTGTCTATGTCACGATGCAGAAAGCGCCTCATCAAGTCCTCTGCCAAGGCGGAAGCTTCCTGATAAGAAGGTTTATCCGCCATATGCTGGAAATCGCCTTCGGCCTTGAATCCCAATTTCTTCACACCTTCCGCTACCTTTCTGCCTACCGGATACAAAAGCACATTCTCCATACCCAGGGACTTGTATTCATCCAGAATAACCGTCAGATGCCTGATGATATTTGCATTGAACCCGCCACACAGACTGGTATTGGAGGCAAACACGACGATAGCCACACGCTTCACTTCACGTTTCACAATGAAAGGAGACTCCACCTCACTACCCGCACTCAGAAAATTGGTCAGGATGTGATTCAGCTTTCGTTCGTAAGGAAGCATGTTTTCTATGGCAGCCTGCGCCTTATGCAACTTGGCAGAGGCTACCATCTTCATAGCCGAAGTAATTTTCCGCGTATTATTTACTGAGGCTATTCTTCCTTTTACTTCTTTCAGTGATGCCATGACTATTCGTTCACTTTAAATGGTTGAGCCGTATCAGCTGCTACTTTCTCTATAATTGCAGTTACATCATCATTTATCACACCGCTTGACAATACATCAAGTACATCTTTCTGATGGTCGGCACGCATCATTTCTAGGAATGATTTCTGGAAATCCTGCACCTTATGCAAGGGTACATCACGCAGCAAACTATGTGTACCACAATAAAGAATGGCTATTTGTTCTCCGACAGGCATCGGACTGTACTGCGGTTGTATCAGCAACTGGTTGTTCTTACGTCCCCGGTCGATAGCCATTGCCGTTACAGGATCCATATCACTGCTGAACTTGGAGAAAGCCTCCAGTTCGCGATATTGTGCCTGATCTATCTTCAATGTACCTGCCACCTTCTTCATGCTCTTGATCTGGGCACTACCTCCCACACGGGATACGGAAATACCCACATTGATAGCCGGACGGAAACCCTGGTTGAACAAATCGGTTTCAAGGAATATTTGACCGTCTGTAATGGAAATGACATTGGTTGGAATATACGCGGAAACATCACCTGCCTGTGTTTCAATAATAGGCAATGCGGTCAGTGAACCACCTGCCTTTACCTTGCCTTTCAAGCTGGGTGGAAGGTCATTCATTTGTTCGGCCACTTCCTGCTGGTTGATAATCTTTGCCGCACGCTCCAACAATCGTGAATGCAGATAGAAGATATCACCCGGATATGCCTCACGACCGGAGGGACGACGCAGAATCAAGGATACTTCACGATAGGCTACGGCTTGCTTTGACAAGTCATCATACACAACCAAGGCATCCCGGCCTGTGTCACGGAAATACTCTCCGATAGCCGCTCCGGCAAACGGAGCAAAATACTGCAATGCAGCCGGATCGGCAGCAGTGGCAGCTACCACTATGGTATAATCCATCGCACCGCGTTCACGCAGCGTATTCACCAGACTTGCTACAGTGGAACCCTTCTGACCAATGGCTACATAAATACAATATACAGGTTTTCCCGCTTCATAGTTGGATTTCTGATTCAAAATCGTATCTATAGCGATAGAGGTTTTTCCGGTCTGACGGTCCCCGATAATCAACTCACGTTGTCCACGCCCGATAGGAATCATAGCATCCACAGACTTCAGCCCTGTCTGCAAAGGCTGGTTCACAGGCTGACGGAAGATCACTCCGGGAGCTTTACGTTCCAAAGGCATTTCGCACAGTTCCCCGCCAATTTGTCCACGGCCATCCAATGGTACGCCTAACGGATCGATAACACGCCCTAACATACCTTCGCCCACATTAATAGAAGCAATGCGTTTGGTACGTTTCACCACCATTCCTTCCTTAATCTGATCAGTAGGACCTAGCAATACCGCACCTACATTGTCCTCCTCCAGATTCATCACGATAGCCATGATACCGTTTTCAAACTCCAGCAACTCATTAGCTTCCGCGTTGCGCAGACCGTAAATACGTGCCACACCATCGCTCACCTGCAGCACATTCCCCACCTCATCAAATTGCAGGTGGGTGTTGATGCCTTTCAGTTGCTGAAGTAAAACTTCGGATACTTCGCTGGGTTTTATATTTTCAGACATAATCTTTTTACATTAAAAATTGAAAATTAAAAATTAAAGCCCGACCAGGTATTAACCTTAAGTTAAAAACTAAAAGAAACAAACTGATATTACTTTTATTTTCTAACTTATAATTTTTAATTTTATACTATTCTTCTATTTTTAGCTATAAACTGTTGCTTTACCCGTTTTATCTGGTTAGCTACGCTCGCATCCAATCTGTAAGTTCCGATTTCAAAGATAAAACCACCTTCCAGTTTCGGATCTATTTTGGTTTTGAACTCTACAGTTCCATGAGTTTTCTCTACGACCAATGCCCGTATGCGGTTGACTACCTCTTCCGCCACCGGACAAACAGTCGTGATTTTACCGACGCTGATATTCTTCTGTTTCCGATAAAGGTCAATGTATGACATAATCATAAACTGCAAGAATTTCTCTCTTCGTTCCTCCAGTACCAATTCCACAAAGCGTTTCAATTCTTCGCTCACCTTACCTCCTCCGGCAGCTTCGCAAATCAGTTTCAACTTTGTTTCAGCAGGCAATACAGGATTATCCAATGCCTGTCGAAGTTCGGGGATTCTCGAGAAACTATCTGCCAATATTCCGGCTTCCTCATAAACAGTATCCTCTGTCCCCTTTTCGTCGGCATAGGCCAGCAAAGCCTTAGCATAACGCATTGAAATGACTCCTATATACATAACAATCAGTCTTTAGAAACAGTTAATTCATCCAGCAAACGGTCAATCATTTCCATTTGTTCTTTCTCATCATCGAGGTTCTTGCGCAAAACCTTCTCAGCAATGTCGACAGACAGCACAGCTACTTGGCGGCGAATGTCGCTGATAGCGCTGTCTTTTTCTGCCTGAATCTGCTTTTTCGCTTCATCCAGCAGTTTCTGTCCTTCAACCTGAGCCTGTGTTTTGGCTTCCTTCAGAATACGTTCGCGGGTTGCGACCGCTTCATTCAGGATGCGCGCCTGCTCCTCGTGAGCCTTAGCCAATATCATTTCACTGTCTGCTTTAATATTAGCCAATTGCTCATTGGCTTCACGTGCAGCAAGCAGTGACTTGTCTATATATTGTTTTCGCTCATCCACCATTCTGGTGATCACCGGAAAACCGTATTTTGCAAGAATGACAAAAACGATACCGAAAACGATGACCATCCAGAATAACAGACCGCTATCAGGTGTTAATAATGACATGCTACATTAATTATAAGAACAAAGTTAATAAACAAACAATAATGGCGATCAGCGCCACACCTTCTACCAGCGCGGCGATAATAATCATATTCATACGGATATCTCCTGCCGCCTCCGGCTGACGGGCAATTGCCTCCATGGCAGAACCACCGATTTTACCGATACCGATACCTGCACCGATTACTGCAATAGCTGCTCCAAGTGCAGCACCTAATTTCCCTAAACCTGCCGCAGCAGCGGACTGTAATAAAACTGCTAGTAACATAATAGTTTGTTTTTTGAATTAATTATTTAATTTATTTTATTTCTTTTTCTTCACGCATCTCTTCTGTACGGGACAACCCGATAAAGACCGCGGACAACATGGTAAATACGTATGCTTGAATAAATGCGACCAATAATTCCAGCGCAGTCATAAAGATTCCGAATGCCACCGCAACAAATCCCATGGAACCATTAATCAGAGGTCCCATATTCGCTGTAATAAAAATGATGGATATCAAACTGAGAATAGCAGCATGACCGGCCATCATATTGGCAAACAAACGAATCATCAATGCAAATGGCTTCGTAAAGATTCCGAAAATCTCAATAATCGGCATCATCGGGAACGGAGCCTTTAACCACCAAGGAACATCAGGCCATAGAATCTCTTTCCAATATTCCTTGTTCCCCCATAGATTCACAGCCAGGAACGTACAGATAGCCAGCACAAAGGTAACGGCAATATTACCTGTAATATTCGCACCGCCGGGGAAGAAAGGAATCAATCCCATCAGATTATTGATCAGGATAAAGAAGAAAGCCGTCAGCAGATAAGGTGCATAACGCTTATAATCCTTACCGATACAACCCTTTATCACATCATCATTGATTGCCAGGATACAAGCTTCCATCATGCCCACCATTCCTTTAGGAGCTTCCTTTTCTACTGGATGTTTTTTGTACCAACGGGCACAACTCAACACTAGAATCACCAGAATGGTACTATTGACAAACAACCCGGTAACATTCTTTGTAATAGAGATATCCAAAGGTTTTACTTCGTTACCGCTAGCATCCTTTTCCACTATCTTACCTTTATATTCACCGTCTTTAGCAATGTACAGTCCTTCATACTCTCCGTTTCCTTCCTCAAACTTAGAAGAAAGAAAAGCGTGCCATCCTGTACTGCTTTTTACGATTACCGGCAGTGGTATAGCTATAGGTGTATCTCCTATGTCAGTGATATGCCATTCATACGAATCACCTATATGTCCGAAAACGATTTCATTTACGTCTACCTGCTGCTCTTTATAGTCAGTATCCGACTCTTCCCGGGCATTGGCTCCTTGCAGAAAAGCGATCAGCAACATTAAAACCGTTCCTATATATCGTAAACTTCTCATATTACTTATACTTGTACCTATTACTTTTATGTTTTATCTCAAAATGAAAAAAGAAGCGGGTTTCAAAAATCAGAAAGATAATATAGAATACCATGTAAGTTCCTATAAATGACAGAACTTGATGTGCCACCGCCACTGCATAGACGGACATAATCAAGATGCTCAACATCATCTTCGTCACTTTCGCCACCAAGTAAACCGCCACCATTTTTTGCGGACTTACCCGATAACAGTACCCGAACATAAATATGTAAAAAAGGCCGAAAAGATAAAAAAATATCGGTATGGAGGGATACCAGGCAAAATAATACCTAGGCAACAAGGTGTGAAATACCAAGGCTCCTCCCCAACTCAACACAACCATTAATATGGTCAACGATATGATAAATTTTCTCTTTACGGCTAACAAAGACATAATTATGTATTAGATTTCCACACAGGCCGAAACTATATTGTCCCTTACCTCAACGAACCCACTCGATATTCCAATTGATTTCTCTAATCCATCCTCTGTATATTTTATCTCCCCCTTTATCAATGACGATATCAACGGAGCATGGTCATGCAGGACAGAGAAAGAGCCTGATTCTCCCGGTAATATCACAATGTCCACTTTACCGTCAAACAATGTACTTTCCGGAGAAACCACTATCAAATGAAGATCTTCATGATGTTCCATACTTACTCTTATTTCTTATGGCTGGCAGCATCCAGCAACTTCTTTCCTTTTTCTATTGCTTCCTCTATCGTTCCCACATTCAGAAATGCCTGCTCGGGCAGGTAATCCACCTCACCGTCCAGAATCATCTTGAATCCCTTAATGGTATCTTCAATAGAAACCATGACACCTGGAACACCTGTAAACTGTTCGGCCACAGCAAAAGGTTGTGACAGGAAACGCTGCACCCGACGCGCACGGTTTACAGTCTGACGATCTTCATCGCTCAATTCGTCCATACCCAGAATAGAAATGATATCTTGCAACTCCTTGTTACGCTGCAAAATCTGCTTTACACGCTGAGCCACATCATAGTGCTCCTGCCCTACAATCAGCGGGTCAAGAATACGTGAGGTTGATTCCAACGGATCTACAGCCGGATAAATACCCAGTTCGGTAATTTTACGGCTCAATACGGTTGTTGCATCCAAGTGAGTAAATGTAGTAGCAGGCGCAGGGTCTGTCAAGTCATCAGCAGGTACATACACAGCCTGTACCGAGGTGATAGAACCATTCTTGGTAGAAGTGATACGTTCCTGCATCTGTCCCATTTCTGTTGCCAATGTTGGTTGGTACCCCACAGCTGACGGCATACGACCCAATAAAGCCGAAACCTCGGAACCTGCCTGAGTGAAACGGAATATATTGTCGATAAAGAACAAAATATCACGTGGTCCGTTGCTGTCACCGTTTTTGCGGTCACGGAAAGATTCGGCAACGGTCAACCCCGAAAGAGCAATGGAAGAACGTGCGCCGGGAGGCTCGTTCATCTGTCCGTACACCAATGTAGCCTGTGACTTTTCAACTTCATTATAGTCTACTTTGGAAAGGTCCCAATGGCCTTCTTCCATACTTTTCTTAAATTCTTCTCCGTAGCGGATTACACCAGATTCAATCATTTCACGCAACAGGTCGTTACCTTCACGTGTACGTTCACCGACTCCGGCAAAAACGGAAAAGCCGTTATGTTTCTTGGCAATGTTATTAATCAGCTCCATAATAAGCACGGTCTTGCCTACACCGGCTCCCCCAAACAATCCGATTTTACCACCCTTTGAATAAGGTTCCAGCAAATCAATAACCTTAATACCTGTGAAGAGTACTTCCTGCACAGTAGACAGCTCATCAAACTTAGGGGGTTCACGGTGAATGGGAAACGCCCCTTCCTTACTCAGCGGGCGCATACCGTCCACAGCCTCACCTACTACGTTCATCAACCGGCCTTTAATCTGATTACCAACCGGCATAGTAATAGGATGTCCTGTCGGAATTACTTCCATACCACGTTGCAAACCGTCCGTACTATCCATAGCTACAGTACGCACTGTGTCTTCACCAATGTGTTGTTGAACTTCCACGACTAAAATTCTGCCGTCATTGCGTTTGATAGTCAATGCATCATGAATGCTTGGAAGAAGCAGATCGGTGTCGATGCCTTTGCCCTCAAAATACACATCGACTACCGGTCCGATAACTTGTGAAATATGTCCAATAATCTGTGACATAAGCTTCTATTTACTTTTATTTGATAATTTACCTTTTCTATATTAACAAATATCGCAGGTTTTTTGTTTACCTACATTTTGCTTTATATGCGCAGCAAAGGTAAAGATTATCTCAGTAGATTGAACTTAAGCTAACATTTTTTACACATCAAAACGACATAATTCCACTAAAAGAAGAAAAAAAGAACATTTGCGCTACTTTTTGTGCATTCCTTCACGAGATAACTGTTTACTTAAATTAGCAATTCCCAAGGCGACCACCGCTGTTACCGTAGCTGCATGCTCTTGGTATTCTGGTATATTCTTCGTATAAAGATCACGTTCCGTATGCCATATTTCCCCATAAGAGAAATTATATCCTTTTATGTCTTGTGTATTGAAACCAAAAGTAGGCACTCCTTCCACTGCAAAAACACTGGCATCCGTACCACCGCTTTGAGTAGGACGTTTAAAAGGTTTCGCTACCTTTACTTCAAACGGATAATCCGCACGGATTTCTTTCACAGGCTTGCACACTTCCACAAAATCATCATACATAGCCTGAGGAACGGAGATTCCCACCGGAGGAGTCGGTCCTCCGTCCCGATTGAATAGATTAGCAATCTTTCCTAACTCTTTAGCGTGAGTCTTGACATAAGATTTTGCGCCCAACAAACCAAATTCCTCTCCAGCAAAAGCCACAAACAATATAGTACGTTTAGGTTTTGCACCGGAAAGTGCAATCATACGGGCAGCCTCCATCATAGGACCAATACCTGTACCGCAGTCTATACCACCGGTTGCCACATCATAAGAATCAAGATGTCCGCTTATAATAACATATTCATCCGGATATTTAGTACCTTTAATGGATGCTACGACATTATGATATTTCACAGGACCTAGTTTGAAATGATTACGAATATCAAATTCCAGCCAGAAGTTCCGGCGTTCTTTCACCATCTGCTTGATGATTTTGTATTGATGTTCATCCAATTTGATGTCACAGACTTCGGGCAAATTATCAAACGTAGTATGGGGATCATTTAATAAAGCACGATCATACAAAGCACGTAAAGGTACAGGTGCCGACTGAATAAAGCCAAGTGCTCCTGCCTCACACATTTCTTTATAAAATAGTCCCGGCATTTCACGCAAAGGCTTCATGGCATGTTTGGTTCCTTTGCTCCAATTCTCTTCCATCAAGGCAGCATTCTGCTTTTCTATTTCTATATTTTCAGCTTTGATAGCAGCTCTCAACGAATCTCCTTTAGCAGAACGGTCAACAGGCCAACCTACATTTTCACCTGAAATCAACACCCAAGCGCCTTTCAACTGATGTTTCATGCGGTCTAGTTCTTCTTGAGTACGGGGCTCTATCAAAACATGCCCGCGTTGCAGACCTTTAGTACCTGAAGTGTAGGATGGAGTGACAAAATGCAAATCCATCGCCTGATCTCCCCCGATTAAACGTCCGAACCATGGACCACGGTTAAAACCTACCGGCAGTTCCCCAGCTTCTTCCAAGCGTACGTCAATACCCCACCGTTTATATTCACGCATCATCCACTCGGCTGCATTCTCATATGCATCCGAGCCAATAACTCTTCCCCCAAAACGATTGGTGAGAATATCCAACTGATGCATTACCCGGTTATCAGTTTGACCCGTTTCAATGATTTTCTTTACGGCGGCAGGTTGGGCAAAAGTAGTCCCTGCATACAAAGAAGCAGCTATTATAGCTGCCATGCACATTTTGTTCATCATGGTATTTCTGTTTGTTAGTTGTTAACGATTACAAATATATAGCAAATTTTGGAACTTCAACTATTAATTTCCAACAATTTATCAGAGAAAAGCGAATATTTTTGAAGCCGTACAACACAAACAGTATTAAAATGAAAGCTTATTCAGCTTTCATTTCTTTCTCAAGGCTTTTGGCATACAGATTGTCAATGATACCATCAGACAGTCCAATGACCGGAACATAAATATATTCTGCATGCACTACTTCTGCAATTTTCAGAAAAATTTCCGCAGCAGGCACAATTACATCGGCACGGTCTTGCTTTAGACTGAATGCCTCTACCCTTTCCTCCGGAGTCAGCGGTTTCAACACATCATAGACTGTTTGCAACGAACTGACCGGCAAACGTTGCAACTTCTTATCCTTCTTATCTGCCAGGCGGAACAACTTATTAATATTCCCACCCGATCCGATGATATTGATCGCGGCAACACCTTCCGTCACTTTCATAAGCTCTTCTTCCATTTGCTGCCAAGTTCCTTCTTTAACAGCATTACTCAGCATACGCACCGTACCGATGTTGTAAGACACCGACCATACCAACTCACCGTTAGTCAACAGATTAATCTCTGTACTGCCACCACCCACATCCACATACATATAATTACCCAGACGGTCTTCCATACACTCTATATGATTATTATAAATCATTCGAGCCTCTTCCTGACCATCAATTATCTCAATGCGGATACCTGTATCCTTTTCGATCTTCTTGATTATCGTCCTCCCGTTACGCGCGTCCCGCATAGCCGAAGTAGCACATGCCCTGTAATCATCCACATCATAAATTTTCATCAACTGACGGAAAGCCTTCATCAAACGTCTCAGCTTATCCGCTTTCTTCTCGGACAATTCACCTATGGAGAAAACATCGAACCCTAGTCGTAGGGGTACGCGAAGCATCATCACTTTTTTAATTTTTTTCTCCTGCACAGCCTCCCTGTCAATGCTTTTTATCAAAAGGCGCACAGCGTTAGAACCAATATCAATAGCAGCATAATTCACTTTTCCCATCTTAATCCTTTATTCTGTTTTCATTTAAATAATATTTGTATAATTCCTCCTGCGAACGGAAAGCTGTCTTATCTTCCGATATCCAAGGACGATTCTCTCCTGTTCCGTCCACCACCCGTCCTTGCAGAGTATCTTTCAAACCATATTCCACTACCCGCTTCAAGTCTGCCTTTATTTCCGGATCGTAAACGGGAGCAATCACTTCCACCCTGTTATCCAAATTGCGCGGCATCCAGTCAGCCGAACCAATGAACATTTTCTCATCACCACCATTGGCAAAAATAAAAATACGCGAATGTTCCAGATAACGATCTATGATGCCATTGATACGAATTGTATCACTCACTCCCGGCACTCCCGTAATCAGTGAACAATTACCACGAACCAGCAAGTCTATCCGAACACCATGCGAAGATGCTTCATACAGTTTCTTCACCATTACCGGATCAGTAATATGATTAATCTTTATCAAAATGTAAGCAGGTTTTCCGGCCTGCTTGTTCTTAATTTCTTCATTAATAAGACGGCTAAATTTTTGCTTCATCTCATTAGGAGATACCAACAGTTCTTTGAAGCGAACGGGAGAATAAGGGCGTTCTATAAAATCAAAGACCAAACTCACGTCACGCGTCACATTCTTAGCAGCCGTCATCAACATATAATCAGTGTACATACGGGCGTTACCTTCATGAAAGTTTCCTGTACTGATACAAGCTATATCCGCACCTGTTTTCATGGATATATAGGTAATCTTAGAGTGTACCTTCAGTCCCTCCACCCCAAATATCACACGGATACCGGCATCCTGCATTTTCTTTGACCAATCTATATTGGAAGCCTCGTCAAAACGTGCCAGCAATTCAATAACTACTGTTACTTTCTTTCCATTGCGTGCCGCATTAATCAATGCTTTTACCACTTTCGAATCTTTAGCCAAACGATAGAGGGTTGTCTTGATACTTTTTACTTCTTTATTAATCGCCGCTTCCTGCAATATACGGATATAAGAATCGAAACTATGATAAGGCACATGAATAAAACGATCTTTCCTACGAATCAGCTCCAACATACCAACGTTACCCGAAAGCTCATTTTTCAAAACAGGAGTCCATTCAGGGTATTTCAAATCTTTCCGGCCACAGTCTGGAAAACGCATCAGGTCCTTATGGTTATGATATTTTCCACCGCCCAATACTGTATCCAACTTATCCAGATTCAACTTGTTCATGACACGTTTTAAAAGATCTTTAGGCATACTGGCATCATAAATAACCCGTAAAGGCTCACCTCGTTTGCGACTCTTTACTCCTTTAGAAATTTTCTGCATCATTCCGTTACGCAGATCATTGTCTATCTCCATCTCCGCATCTTTGGTAAACTTGAAAGCATACGCTTCAAAATGTTTATAGTTCATACCATGAAATATCAATGGTAAACAATAGCGTACCACATCATCCAAATACATCAGGTAATTTTTACCATCCTTATCCGGCAGACGGATAAAACGCCCTGCCTGTGCTACAGGCAGCTCTATAATTGCATATTCTCCAACTTTATGTCCTTCTTTCCTCATCTTTACAGCCAAAAAGATATTTTCATCCGCTTCGTTACCCAGTTGTTTTACTGATTTCAGCCAGACAGGACTAATAAACCCATTCAGCCGTTGTTGATAAAAAGAATCGACAAATAACTGTTGTTCCTCATCCAGTTGTACATGATTGACTAAACAAATATTTTCTTTCTCCAATTCTGCCGTTACCTGCTTGATCGCACCTTCATATTCTTTAGAGTACCTGTTGTTCAGTTTATTTATCTGTCTAATCAATTTCAATGCTTCTTCCCGTTCAGAATGCGCCGCTTTATCTTCGCACTCGGCCACCCGGCTTTGAGTAGCTACACGTACTCTGAAAAATTCATCCAAATTATTAGAGTAAATTCCTAAAAAGCTCAACCGTTCCAGTATAGGAACACGTTCTTTCATGGCTTCCTGCAAAATGCGACGATTAAAATACATCCAACTGATATCTCTCGGCAGATAATATTTATCTTCCTTTTTCTTCTTCTCCATACGGTTTTAATATTTTTAGCAAAAATACGTCATACACATTACAATAACATGTCAATATAACTACAAATCAATAACAATAAAAAAGTCACAGCCGACGCATACAGCCATGACTTAAAGAGAGTTTTTATAAGAAAATCAAATAAACTCTTCAACCAAATACATCTCATTAAATAAAACTTGTTGATAATTGGAAGAATCACTCTCTAACAAATTCAACAAAGTATATTCAGCTCCACGTACCCAATACACAAAATCACGATTGGGGTGGTAATCTTTCGCAAATTCCAGCAACTGTTGCAAATTAAAATCTGAGGAAATGATACCCGCACCGCTTTTTTCGGCATCATATGCATTACAGTCCTGTTCTATATGAGCAGGAACCATCAGAATAGGTTTGCCTAAATACATGGCCTCGCACACCGATTCAAATCCGGCAGTACTGGCATAAGCCTTACATCCCGCCATCTGCCTCAAAAATTCCACATCATCCAGTTGATAAAAGCTCAATGTATTGTCCACTCTCTTCACCGGTTCCTCCTCCCACTTGTCCCAAAAGAAACGAAGCGGTATCCCGGGATGTTGCCTGTGCCATTTCATTACATTTTCACTGAAACCCGCATTAACCATATAGCCATGTATATAGTCACCGGAATAAGGTTCATGTAAAGTCACTTCCCTACGCAACAAGGGAGGAATCACACGGATATGATTCTGAGGATCATCGTTCATGTGACGAAAAGAAAGAGCCAAACGTTCCTTCGCCCCCAAGCTGGTCAATACGGTAAAAAACTTCAAAAGAGCCAAGCTTACTTTATCAGCCTTTGGAAATTCAAAACTTTTATGCAAGAACAGATATTGATGCCCTATACAGATTTGCGGAACAGAGGGACGGAACAGGAAATAAGTCAGTCCGGTCAGCAATTCATAGAAATTGATAACCCTATCCGCACCACTGTCCTCGATACGCTGACGAATGTAGTTAATGCTATTGATATACACAGGAAGTTTCACTAGATTATACGCCACGCTCCGCATCAAACTCACCCGTTTGTTAGCTGGTGTAGGCAGAAAATTAGGACTGACAAAACGTTTTACCGGAGCATGGATATTACGATTGAAAAATCCCGGCAAGCGGCGCGAACTACTTTTACCTACCAGTACTTCCACTACTTCGTGACCGTTCCGGCGCAATATTTCCTCCAATGTAATGGCTTGAGTAAGATGTCCTCTCCCCTCACCCTGTACTATAAATAAAAATTTCATGAGGCTGTATGTATTAGGGTAAACTCTTTATTTTCTTCATTCTCATCAGCTAGTACATGATAGTATTCCATGATATTCCAATTCCCGTCCGCATCCTCAGTCAGTGCCGAAAGGCTTTCTACCCAATCGCCCGAATTCAGATAATGAATACCATCATAATAGGTATTAGCCGGATGATGGATATGACCACAAATCACTCCGTCACATTTACGTACACGTGCAAACTCCACCAATACTTTCTCAAAGTCCGATATATAGGAAACAGCCGACTTTACTTTTTGTTTGACGGCCTGTGACAGAGAATAATACGGTTTCCCCCGCTTAGTACGATATTGGTTATAAAAGCGGTTCACCCATAAGAGGAATGTATAACCTGCATCGCCCAACCGGGCTAACCATTTCATCTGCGTAGTAACCCGGTCGAATATATCGCCATGTGTCACATAATAACGCTTTCCATGTGTTTCAAGGATGTATTCTTTGACGATTTTTACGTTATAGAATGTCATAGGGACCAAGCTGTCCAGAAAATCATCGTGGTTGCCACACACATAAATTACTTCAGTACCGAAGTTCTCCATCATCTTCATGATAACCTTAAAGAAATCAGTATGTTTTGCTTGCCACCTCTTAGTACCTGCCTTACGCAAATGCCAACCATCTATAATGTCTCCGTTCAATATCAGACGGTCACAATTGACAGATTTCAGAAAGTTACTGACTTCAATTGTTTTGGAATGAGAGGTTCCCAGATGGATATCCGATAAAACCACTGTAGGATAATACGTTCTTAGATGCATATCTTTATTATTAAAACTATGCAAATATCCATGTTATCTATTACAAGATCGTGTCGGCAGAATTACTATGCTATTAAAATCAATAAAAAAGACAGGCCGTTTCTTCATGGAACAAGAAACGGCCTGCAAAGCTTCAGTTTATTCACATAAACCACACTTCAGATCTATAACTAATAATTAATTGTCAATATCAATCACATTGAACTGCATATCAAACTTTATCTCCCAACCATTAGAAAGTTTCACTTCATAATCATACTTGTCCCTCTCGATCTTGAGCATCTTGGCATCGGGATAATTCGTAGTGACGTACTTCTTTATCGCGTCAGGAACCACAGCGACAGGTACAGCGCTGTATTTGCAATTCACTTCTGTCCAAACCCCTTTCTTATCGAATTCCAATTTGTCTCCATTGGTAAAAATCACATCATAGCTTTTATCAAACCAGTCTGTTTCCATTTTAGCCATCGCCACCTTGTTATTGGGGAAATGAGTTTTGATAAAAGTTTGTGCAGTCTGAGGCAATTGGTTTACTTGAATAGGTTTGTCATCATCCGCCCATACCACTGTTTGCAACGTAAATAAGCACACTAACAATAATAATACCTTTTTCATAATCGTCATTTTTTTTATTTGGTTCTACATTCTGTTTTCTGATGCAAATATGAAGGGAGATTCTGAAAAGAATTTGAAATTCTGAAAAAAACACGATTTTTTTTCATTGATTATGAGTGGATGTATAAAGTATAAAACAATGCTCCCCACTCTTATATTCATAACAAAGCCTGAGAGCCTGCATTTTACATATCGTATCTGCTATTGCCAAGCCTAGACCGGTTGAGCCTTCTTTTTTCTTTCCTTGATAAAAACGCTCAAAAATACGCTGGGCATCCAGTGGTTGTGCCGCCCCTGTATTGCAAAACATCACACTGTGGGGAGTAATGACAATCCGGATGTGTCCACCGTCTATATTGTGTACAAAAGCATTCTTCAACAAATTGGTAAGCAACACCACTGCCAGTGTCTCATTTATCGTAAGATAGAAAATACCTTCTTCCTCTACACTTGTTATGATCTCACGATATTGATACACTTCTTTATAGTCCTCCAAATATTGCCTCAATAATTTATTCACTTCTACTTGGGTAGTATCCGTAAATTGACCGTTCTCTATCTTCGAAAGCAATAACAAAGACTTGTTCAGCTTCGTTATATGCTCCAAAGTCTGATGGGTTTTCATCAACTCCTCCAATTGGCTTTCTGAAAGATTTTCATCCTCCATCAGCATCTCCAACCGATTACGACAAATAGCTAGTGGTGTCTGCATCTCATGAGATGCATTACCAATAAATTGTTTTTGCTGTTCGAACATCTGCTCACTGCGCTCTGCATAACGAACAGCCGCCTCATTCAATTTTCTGAATTCTGAAACCCGGGTATTATTTTGTAAAGGCTCGTTTCCTTTACCGATACGATATTTATCCAACCAATGAAGCAATACATAAAGAGGACGCATATTTCGATAAAACACCCACACATTAATAACAATTATAGTCAGTAATAAAGCTATATAAAGAAAAATCATCCAACCTGCCATAGCATCTTTCAAATCATCTTTTTCTATAGAAGGGGTCGCTACCGTCAATTCAAAAAACTTTTCGCCATCATCCTTAAAAATGGTAGTAAGGATTCGTGCAGGTTCAGTTTCATCTTTTTCGGGAATATAAACCATAGAATCCTTATAAAGGATATCATCACGAGATCCTGCATATTCCTTTGTCACTTCACGCAGGAAATACTGATTGTTGGAAGCTGTATTTTTAGAAGGAAGCTCCTCTCCCGCCAATGCACGTATGATGATAATTTCAGAATAATCTTCCAATGAGTCATCCACTTCATCATTCACCTCATCCATTACAGTAAAATAGAAAAGGATGGCCCAGCCAGTCAATAAAACCGACAACACTAACGATATACGGATAATGACATAATAAATCAATTTCATTTATTCCACTACCATTTTATATCCAAAACCATAAACAGCCTTCAGTTCAGGAGTAGCTCCTGCCTCTTTCAACCTCTTTCGTAAATTCTTTATTTGGGCATAGATAAAATCAAAATTATCGACTTGATCTATATGGTCGCCCCATACGGATTCGGCAAGTGTGTTTTTATTAACCAATCTGCCGGGACGGTTCATAAAATAAACCAGAATATCATATTCCTTACGGTTCAGTTCAATCTTTTTTCCAGCTACGGTCACCCCATATTTATCGGGAAAAATTTCTATATTTCCGTATTTGATACTATTTTCCCCACCTTGCTGATGACGGCGTATCACACTTTTGATACGTGCATTCAGTTCCACCAAATGAAAAGGTTTAGGCAGATAATCATCAGCTCCGAGATCCAATCCTAGCACTTTGTCTTCTATAGAATCTTTGGCTGAAAGAATGATAACATTTTCCCGTTTATGCATTTTTTTTAACTTTTCCAACAAATCCAAGCCACTCCCATCCGGCAACATAATATCCAGCAAAATACAGTCATAATCATAATCCTCTATCTTTTGTAATGCAGTACGGTAATCGGCAGCAATTTCCACCACATAACGCTCCTTTTCCAATGAACGCTGAGTCACTTCACGCAAATTAGCATCGTCTTCTACTAATAGTATTTTCATAAGTCCAACTTTTGGTTCTTAAAGACAAAGAAACAAGATAATTCTGAAAAAACACTGAAATAAGAAAAAAAACGAAGTAACCATACAATTTTTTCCATCAACCAACCAATAAACAACAAATATCAAACTGAAAAACGTTATCAACAATACAATCAGCCCCTGCATCTACCACAACAAGATGCAAGGGGCCACACACAACTCTCTCTAATCAAACCCTAATTATTTGATTTCCATTTGAGAAAAATCCATTTGGCTCAAACCTACTGGTGACGGTGTTTCTTTTAAATCAAAAGTGACTTCCTTCTCACCATTTTTAGCCGAGTTTATTTTTACCTTTATACCCTTTGTTTCCGATGTTATTTCCAAAGAATTCAAATTAAAGGATACCGCACCGTTTCTCCAATAACCAGTAGTATCAGCATACGTATTGTAACGATATTCTAAATGAATATAGCCATCCTGGTCGGGCGTAATTGTAGTGTTCTTTACCAAACTAACCAAATGTTTCATTTTAGAAGGCATATTCTGATTAAAAATAATATTTAAATAACCACCACTAATCCACATATTACCTTCAAATATATCTACAGGATCATTGCCAAACGTTTCTTCATTCTCTGCTGTTAACTCCTCTATAGGTTTAGTTAGAATTTCCTTTATATTCAACACTTTGACTGAACAATCATATCCTTCCGGATAATTATCATACAGAGGATTGAAATAAAGAATAACTCGTTGTCCATCTATCGGGGAATACCAAAAATAATCAGTAGTTGCAGGCCAAATTTGTCCCCATCTGTCACCGGTAAAGTCATATACATGGGCACCTTTCACATTTACAGTAGCCCAATCCACTGCCACATCACCAAGAGAGTAGCCATCACCATCATCACATGATTGGAAAGTGACTCCCATAACTACTAGGAATGCTAATAATAAAAGGTTCAACTTTTTCATAACCATAATGTATTAATCTATTTTCTACTCTTAAAAGTAAAAAAGAGATCAAATACTGCATTTCATCCATTAATATTAACTTATTTTCAGTAAAAGACTTGTAGAAAAACTAGATTCATTAAGAAAAAAATAGAAACTTCCCGATTCGTCACGAACCGGGAAGCTTAAAACTGAGTTATATACAGATTTTCCCATTCAGGGGGAACATGGCTTTTCTATCAGCTTTTCACCCTTGTTTTGTTAAGGTAAATGGTTATATATTTAAAAGTTTAGTTTTTAGCGTATTATGTTAATTCACATAACAAAAAATATACCACGGGGCATAGTACCATTCAATACACTAAAAATCAACAGAATAATCATTTTTTTATTTTCCACATTATGTGGAAATACCACAATTTCATTCCACAATTTTGTAGAATTAATCCCCGTTTTTAAAATATATCTTTATCTTTGTAGAATTGATTACTCACTAAACAATATAATTACTATGAAAAAAAGACATTACGGAATGCTCTCATTGGCATTTACTTCATGCTTGGCTGTTCATGCGGAAAATAAAAATCAAAACACAGACAAGCCCAATGTCATCTTCATTTATGCTGATGATTTAGGATATGGTGACTTGGAGTGTTATGGAGCAAAAAACGTACAAACTCCAAATGTCAACCGTCTGGCATCCGAAGGGATACGATTTATCAACGCACACGCCACTGCCGCTACCAGTACCCCATCCAGATATTCCATGCTGACCGGAGAATATGCATGGCGTAAACCCGGAACAGATGTAGCTGCAGGCAATGCAGGAATGATTATACGCCCCGAGCAGTATACTATGGCAGATATGTTTAAAAGCTCCGGATATGCCACAGGAGCATTTGGCAAATGGCATTTAGGATTAGGTGATAAAACTGCACAACAAGACTGGAATGCCCCTCTCTCCGCTTCTCTAGGTGATTTGGGGTTTGACTATTCCTATATCATGGCAGCCACAGCCGACCGGGTTCCCTGTGTATTTATCGAGAATGGTCAAGTAGCCAATTATGATCCTTCAGCTCCGATAGAAGTAAGCTATATAAAAAATTTCCCCGGTGAACCTACCGGAAAAGACAATCCTGAACTTTTATATAATCTGAAGCCGAGCCACGGTCATGATATGTCTATCGTGAACGGCATCAGCCGAATCGGTTATATGAAAGGAGGTGGCAAAGCATTATGGAAAGATGAAAATATAGCCGATTCCATTACCGCACATGCAGTTGATTTTATCAAACAACATAAAGACGAGCCTTTCTTTATGTATTTCGCCACTAATGATGTGCATGTTCCCCGTTTTCCACACAATCGCTTCCGTGGTAAAAACAAGATGGGACTGCGCGGTGATGCTATCGCACAATTTGACTGGAGTGTAGGTCAGTTACTCGAGGCCCTCGATAAAATGGGATTGACCCAGAACACATTAATTATTCTTTCCAGCGACAATGGACCGGTAGTAGACGACGGATACGATGACAAGGCAGAAGAGCTACTGAACGGGCACGAACCTGCCGGTAACCTGAGAGGTGGAAAATACAGTGCATTTGAAGGGGGTACCCGTGTTCCTGTAATTGTACACTGGCCTAAAGCTATCAACAAGCCGGAAGTCAGCGATGTGCTTATTTCACAAATAGACTGGTTGGCATCACTGGCTTCTTTGGTAGATGCCCGTATTCCGAAAGGAAGTGCTCCCGACAGCTACAATCGGTTAGCAAATTTATTAGGACAAGACAAAACAGACCGCCCATGGGTTATTGAACAGGCATCCAATCACACCCTATCCGTGCGTACTAAAGATTGGAAATTTATTGAAGGCAGCGATGGTCCTAAAATGATTCCTTGGGGGCCAAAAATTGAAACTGGTTATTTAGGTATTCCCCAGTTATATGATATGAAACAAGCAGGGGAAAAAGTGAATTTAGCGACTGAACATCCCGAAAAAGTATTCGAATTACAACAAATATTAAGAAAAGTACGAGATAAAAGTATTCAGATGAAGTAACATGTTGAATACACACCAACCAAATATTTCCCAAAGGGTGAATCAAGACAAAAGAATCACATAAAGGGTCTTGAATTCACCCTCTTTTTTAATCAAGAGAATTTCAAAATAGTCCTCATTTCAAAAGAACCAATCCTTATAGACAAGGATCCTTTTCTTTCTTTAAAGTCAAAGTTTTTATAGAAAAACAACTTGAACACTTTCACAAGAATGGGTTACACATAAAAACTCTCAAAGATACAAGACACGTTTTCCACTTAAAAAAAGAAATCTCAAATTATTTCTTTATTTTCCCTTCATTCACCAGTTCAGACAGCGCCCTAGCCAATGACGGACGAGTAACTCCCAGCTTCTGCGCCACCTCCTGCTGATTATGAATAGCAGAATGTGTTTCTAGATATTTCAACAAACGAGTCTTTAAATTCAACAAAGCAAACTCATTCAATTTCCTGCTTAAAAAGACACTCCTGTCCGAAATATCCTTCAAAAAATTCTGCATCATCAATGGATGCAAACGCATAAATTCTAAAAATCGTTCTTTACCTATTATAAAAACCTCACAAAGTCCTATTGCTTCTACATTAACGGGAAAACGATTTTCAGTGGCAAAAATAAAAGCCGAGGCCAGCAAGTTAGGAGCTCCAATTTCTTCTACCGTCAGTTCTTTCCCTTCATCATTTATCATTCCCGCCCGTACCCTTCCCGATGCAAGAATGTACAGCCCTTTACATAAGTCACCTTGCCGGGCAATGATATCACCCGGTTCAAAGTGTTTCAAACTATTCGGAAGTCCGAATAGTAAAGCAACCAATTCTTCTTCTTTCATTCCCTGAAAAGGAGCTATCTGCAATAATCCTGTCAGTTCCATCCTACTTTCTTTTAACTGTTATTTGTATCCGCTGTAACATATGGTACAACTTAAAAGACGAAAACCATGTACTTTTGCACAAAAGTAATAGAAATCATTAAAATGAGAAAAGATATGGAGAATAACATGTTTTGTTTCCAATGTCAGGAAACAGCCAAAGGTTTCGGTTGCACCTTAAAAGGTGTTTGTGGAAAAAATGCAACTACAGCACGTACTATGGATTTATTGCTTTTTGTAGTACGAGGAATTTCTGTTGTGGCAGATCAATTGCGCCAACATTCCCTCCCCGTTAAAAAAGATGTGGACAATTTTATTGTAGACGCCTTATTCTGTACCATTACCAATGCCAATTTCGACGACGAAAGCATTATGAAACGCATTGACAAAGGATTAGTAATACGTAATGACCTTAAACATCAAGCTTTTGCCAAGGATATTCCTCTGCCGGAAGCCGATGAGTTAAATTGGAAAGGCAGTCACGATGAATATGATGCAAAAGCCGCAACAGTCGGAGTTTTGCGTGAAAAAAACGAGGACCTACGCTCTTTAAAAGAACTGATTATGTATGGTCTAAAGGGAATGGCTGCTTATCTGGAACATGCCATGAGGTTAGGACATAATGACGAAAGTATTCATCGTTTCATGCAGAACACCATCGCACAAATTACAACAAAATCTTTATCGGCAGATGAACTGACTGTATTAGCACTGAGAACAGGTGAAATAGGCGTTCGAACAATGGCTTTGCTCGACAAAGCAAATACTTCCAGTTATGGCAATCCAGAAATTACCCGTGTAAATATCGGAACTGGTACCCGACCCGGTATTCTGATAAGCGGACATGACCTGCATGATCTGGAAGAATTGTTGGAACAAACCAAGGATAGCGGCGTGGACGTATATACTCACGGTGAAATGCTTCCTGCACATTACTATCCGGCATTTAAAAAATATACACATTTTGTAGGAAACTATGGAAATGCCTGGTGGAAACAACGGGAGGAGTTTACCTCGTTCAATGGTCCTATCCTGTTCACAACCAACTGCATCGTTCCTCCTCTGCCCAATGCCACTTATAAAGAACGCATGTTTACCACTAATTCTACCGGATATCCCGGTTGCAAGCATATTACAGCAGATGAGAAAGGACATAAGGACTATACTGAAATAATAGAAACAGCCAAACAATGTGCCGCACCGACAGAAATAGAACATGGAGAAATCATGGGTGGTTTTGCCCATAATCAGGTATTTCAACTAGCAGACAAGGTAGTAGAAGCGGTAAAGAGCGGAGCTATCCGTAAGTTCATCGTCATGGCAGGTTGTGACGGGCGTATGCGCAGTCGTGATTACTACACCACTTTTGCCGAGATGCTTCCCAAAGACACAGTCATTTTGACTGCGGGATGTGCTAAATATCGTTATAACAAACTAGGGTTAGGTGACATTAATGGCATTCCGCGTGTTTTAGATGCAGGACAATGTAACGATAGCTATTCATTGGCAGTCATCGCCCTCAAACTGAAGGAAGTATTCGGGCTACATGACATCAATGAACTGCCCATTGTTTACAATATCGCCTGGTATGAACAGAAAGCGGTAATCGTATTGCTGGCATTACTCAGTTTGGGAATAAAAGAGATTCATCTCGGTCCCACCTTACCCGCATTCCTCTCGCCCAACGTGACGAAAGTACTAGTCGAGAACTTTGGAGTAAGCGGTATCGGTACAGTAGAAAGTGATATGAAAAAATTAGGATTAATGAACGAATAAACGGAATAATTATGAAACAGAAAAATTACAATTCATGTACAGTCGGACAAATTGTAGCCGGCAACTTTGATACAACCAAAGTATTCTCCCGTTACCATATTGATTTTTGCTGCCATGGCAATACTCCGTTTGCAGAAGCCTGCCGGAACCGCGGTATTGATCCCGAAGCAGTAGCACGTGAATTAAATGAATTACAAGAGAATACGGTTAGTTATGCTCCTGACTTTGCCGGATGGTCCATCGATTTATTAATAGACTACGTATTGAAAATACACCATCGGGGAATCCGTGCCAAAGGTCCGCAAATAGAAGCATTATTAGCCAAAGTAACCGAAGCGCATTCAAAGAATCATCCAGAGTTATTGCAAGTCCAAGCACTGTTCCGCGACTCGCTTCTTGATTTGGAAAATCATTTATCAAAAGAAGAGAATGTATTATTTCCTTATGTTTATGAAATGTTCCAAGCCAAAGAGGAAGGTTTGAAAGTAGCTAAATTCCATTGCGGCACCATTCTATATCCCATCGAAGTGATGGAAGATGAACATAATCACGAAGGAGAACGTTTTGAAAAAATCTCTTCATTAACCAATGGATTCACCGCCCCTGAAGATGCTTGTGCCAGCTTCCGCTTGGTTTTACAACAATTGAAACAATTTGAAGAGGCATTACATGAACATATCCACCTGGAAAACAATATCATTTTTCCCAGAGCATTAGAATTGGAAAAGGAGGAAGCCATCTGATAACTACACAATGACACTTCCATTTACAAAAGTGCCCAAAGTGAAATAATACAAAAATCACTTTGGGCATCTTCATGTATTATAACCCACGCTCCACTATATAATCTTGTCCCTGTTCTGTCATCAAGTCATATTCATACACCTTATACAAAGCAGGGTATTGCGGGTTTATCTCCTTGGAAATCAAAGGCTCTTTGATCTCTGCCTGCATATAATATTCATTCGGGTTCTTACCTTTTGCCTCTTTTAATCCAACCCCACGCAAAGGAACATACGAACGTAAACGTAAATTACCTCCCAAACGGGAATGAATCTTCGCTTTATCCAGCTGCACGCCATTCCAGTTCATATCCACCACAAATCCTCCACGGGCAACCAGTCCTTGCACACTTCCTGTGGCCCAGGCATCCGGAAGAGCCGGAAGCAAATGTACAGCTCCGTCATGGCTCTGCAACAACATTTCAGCCACACCGGCAGTATAGCCAAAGTTGCCGTCAATCTGGAAAGGCGGATGAGCATCAAACAGATTAGGATAAGTCCGTCCTTGCGGATAAGCCTCTTTCACTTCATCTCCAGGCAGCAGCTTCAACATATTATTAATAATCCGGAACGCATGATTACCGTCCAGCAAACGGGCCCACAGATTAACTTTCCAGCCAATGGACCAACCGGTAGCTTCGTCGCCACGCTGTAACAACGTATTTTTAGCTGCCTGGAAAAGTAAAGGATGAGTGTAAGGAGATATCTGATTACTAGGGAACAATCCATATACATGAGAAATATGGCGATGCTTGTCATTCGGATTATCTAAATCTTCCAGCCATTCTTGTAACTGATTGTATTTCCCGATCTGCATCGGGGCCAGACGATTTAACATAGACCGCAAAGAATCTTGATAAGAAGCGGACATTTTCAGAATTCTTGATGCATGCAATGCATTGCTAAGCACATCGAAAATTATCTGATTATCCATAGTACAACCTGCTACAATCGTTGAAGCTTTTTTAGTATCCTCTCCCGAAGGTCCATGTTCCGGAGACATGGACGGAGCAGTCACCATCCAACCGTATTCAGGATGTTCAATTAAATAATCAAGATAAAAATCAGCAGCTCCTTTTAATGCCGGATAGGCTTCGGAAAGAAACAGCTTGTCCCCACTATATAAATAATGCTGCCACAAGTGGGTAGTCAACCAAGCACCTCCCATGGGCCATGTACCATAAAACGCTTTATCCACCGGACCGGTGGCACGCCATATATCTGTATTGTGATGAGCCACCCATCCGTTGCATCCATACATAGTCCGTGCCGTTTCCCTGCCGGTAACTGATAATTCTTTCACCATTTCGAACAAGGGCTGGTGGGTTTCACTCAGATTGGTCACTTCAGCCGGCCAATAATTCATTTCCGTATTAATATTGATGGTATATTTTCCATCCCATGGAGCAGCCAGTTTATTATTCCATATACCTTGCAAATTGGCAGGCTGACCTCCCGGCTGGGAGGAGGAAATAAGCAAATAACGTCCATACTGAAAAAGCAACACCGCCAAAGAAACATCCTTACCCTCATTGAACAGTTCGATGCGTTTGACAGTTTCCAGCTTAGCCCGCTCACTGGTTCCCAAATCCAATCTTACACGGTCAAACTGCTCTTTATAAAGAGCTATATGCTCCTGTAAAACCTGACTATAAGGGCGTCCCAATGCCAGAGAAAGATATCCAGACGCTTTTTTACTCTCATTGCCACTTATATCGTGATAATTAATAAAATTCGTACCCGATGAAACATACAGAGTAACACTGTCCGCTCCTTCCACTGTAATGTTTTGGTCATCAATTTTCACCTTACCCCCATCCACATCAGCCTGCGTCTGTGTTTCCATACGAATCAATCCTTTCACTCCCTCATGATCCCTACCCTTTCCAGTCAGAACCAATTTTTTTCCTTTCCTGCTGACTTTATGTTCCAATGGCGACACATATCCGACCTTAAAATTCAGTTTTCCCGGCCGGTCTGCTGTCAAACGGACCACTATCACCTTATCAGGAAATGATGCAAAAACTTCACGTTGAAAAGTCACGCCATCCACTTTATAGCGAGTAGTAGCCACCGCACGTTCCAAATCCAGATCACGATAATAATCGGTTACCTTTTCATGTCCGGGAGTTTCTATAATCAAACTGCCGATTGTCTGATAGGGCATACCATGTTTCCCGGCATAAAAATTATCTTGAATCAAGTTTTGAGCCTCCATGTTTTTTCCGGCAAAAATCAGTTCACGCACTTGGGGCAGACTTTTCAATGCTTCCGGCCTGTCATTCCGGTAAGGACTGCCTCCCCACATGGTTTCATCGTTTAGTTGAAGTTCTTCACGGGCCGTTCCGCCATATACCATCGCTCCCATCCGGGAATTGCCGACCGGAAGCGCTTCCACCCACGTTCCGGCAGGTTGCTTATACCACAATTTCAGATCACCCGCCTGAATAGATAACGAAAAAGACAATAAAATGCCTGCTAATAATGAATAAGTTTTCATGGTCAATAGATATTGTATAATGTACAAATATAATTCTATTAACCATACAAACGAAAAGACAGAGGCATTTTATTGTCTAAAAAACAATTATGATAAAGAAAAGACCAAATATTACAACTCCTCCCTATCTGATAATCATATTCCTATTCAGCATCCACCCTGAGAGGTTCTTCTTTTCCATATCTACTTGGACTCACTTTAAAATGTTTCTTGAATACTTCACGGAAATATTTACCATCACAAAAGCCAGTCATTTCTGCCACTTCTGATACGGACTTTCCACCCTCTTTCAACAATTCCGCCGCACGGTTTAAGCGTATCAGCCGGATATAATCTGCCGGCGCCTGTCCTGTCAATGCTTTCAATTTATTATAAAAACTGGAGCGACTCATGTTTTGCAATGAACAAAGCGAATCTACAGTAAAATCAGGATCATCCAAATTATCCTCCACGTTTTTACGCACCCCCGATATAAATTTCCAATCAAGGGCATTTAAACAATTTTTTCCTACCGGCTCTTCCAATATTTCTGCGGCCATATTCAAAGAGCCATATTTTTCGCGCAGCAATGCTCTATTTGCAAGCAGATTAGCAATTCTCGCTCTCAGGATTTTCAAATTAAAAGGTTTGGTAATATAATCGTCCGCCCCTACTTTCAACCCTTCCAGAATATTCCGTTCGTCCCCCAACGCCGTTAACAACAAAATGGGAATATGAGACGTTTCTATATCACCTTTTATAGTCACACACAATTCATCCCCTCCCATTTCGGGCATCATAATATCCGACAAGATAAGTTCCGGCCAAAACTCCTTCACAATGATGCATGCTTCTTTTCCATTACAACAAGCCTGCACATTATATATATCCGAAAGAGAATCTATCAGGTAAGTCCGCAATTCATCATTATCTTCCACTACTAAAATGCGTGGTAAAGCACCATTATCAACAATTTCAGAAGATTTCCCAGAATGATCTGCAACCGCAATCTCATCCATCCTTCCTTTCTTCATTTCCCGTTCAGGCTCAATCTGAATACATTTACGCAAATGTTCCCGCCCCTTTAAAAAAGTTACCTTTATAGTAGTACCCTGATGTTCCACACTTTTTACCTCTATTTCACCACCGTGCAGACGTATCAGTTTTCGTGTCAGCATGAGCCCGATGCCACTCCCTGTGATTTTCGAATTAATAGCGTTTACTCCACGAAAATGCATCTTGAACAATTTATTATGTTCTTTAGATGATATTCCGATACCTGTATCTTTCACTTCCAGTTTCCAAGTATCCTTATTCTCCTGCACCGAAACACGAACCATACCATATTCAGGTGTATATTTCATCGCATTCGAGATCAGATTTTTCAAAATAGAATCCATCTTCTCTTTATCAAACCATACTTCCAGTCCTTCCTCCACATTACAGTCGCAGGTAAAATCCAAATGTTTAAAAGCAGCATAAGAACGGAAAGTATCACAAACATCCTGTAAATAAGATTTCAAGTCATATTGAGCAATAAACAACTCAGAAGAATAAACATCCGTCCGTTCAAAATTTATCAAATTAGTAGTCAGCCGCAACAGTACATCTACATTCCTTAAGGCAATCTTCATCCTTTTCTTTCCACGGTCACTAAAACTTTCTTTCTCAAACAATTCCTCCAAAGGGGCTTTTATCAATGTAAGCGGTGTACGGATATCATGAGCCGTATTGATAAAAAAGCGAATTTTCTCATCTGATATTTTTTTTGCTTCTTTAAATTCAAGACACGATAAATAATAACAAATAGGGATAACGCAAGAATCACATACCCTAATATAGCCCAAAAACTCAACCACAAAGGACGGGCTATCATAATTGTCAGTACACGTTCTTCAAAAACCAATTGTTGTTCCTCTTTGGAAACAGCCCGGATGCGCAGCGTGTATTTACCGGGATCCAAACTTGTATAACGTATGAGATTAGAAGTTCCCGGCTGGCTCCATTCATTGTAAAATCCATCCAATTTCCATGAAAACAACACATTAGAGGGATAATCATAATTAATAGAAGATAATACCAAAGAAAAAGTATTCTGATCATAATTCAGCTTTAAGACCTGCGTTTCATTTATATCTTTTTCCAATGGAGAATCTTCATCTCCAGGATAAACCGGCTGATAAGATATCTGAAAATCGCTTAATATCATTTTTTTGTAAACATAAGTAGGGAATCTCAATTTTTCCGGAAATTCAACAGCACCATCCGTACTCCCCAGAACAAAACCTCCATTCCTGCATAATGTACCGGAAGACGGATTAAAACATGCCGACAAAAGTCCCTGCTCGCTGGTCCGATTGTGAAAAGTTTTATCTTTTATCTGAAAACTAGTAATTCCATCCTCCGTACTCATAATGATACATCCATCCATTTCAGGTAAAATGGTATATATATTATTAGAAACCAATGCACAATTACCTGTATAATAATGTACAAAATTTTTATTACGATGATCATAAGTCAGTACTCCCGAACCATTCGTTCCTATATATAACAACCCATCAGCCGACTGATACAGTGTATTGATATAGCTAGACTCTACAGGCATTGCGATATATTGATAATCGCCGGAATCTCTATCCAGCAGATAAAGCCCTGCAACTGTACCAATCCACATGTGGCGACTATCTTTTTCCGCAATAGCGGTTATCGAGCTTACCCCCGGATACAAACGGACACTATTATCCTTTAGATCAAAGCACTTCAAATTATAGAATCCTCCCGACCATATATATCCCTGCGAATCCTTTATCATACCACGAATATATTTATCCGGCTGCATATTTATAGAAGTAAGCAAAAAAGGAGAGAAATATTCTACAGACAAACTCTCTTTATTAATTTTATACAAACCGGAGGTATATCCCCCCGCCCATATTATTCCAGGAGAAACCTCACATAAAGTAATGAAAATATGATTTTTATCCTTCAAATGATGATCAGTAGAGCTTAAAAACGAGTGCCACTTTTTAGTTTGTCTGTTATAAAGGCTGATTCCGTTACTGGTTCCAAACCACAAATCTCCATCACTATCCTCAATGACAGAATGTACCTGGTCGTTTACCAACGACTGCTGGTTCCCAATAGAATGTTTTATCCAATAATAATTTTTATACCGATTATCCACTATCGTAACTCCTGTCGGATAATTAGCCAGCCAAATACGTTTTTCTTCATCAATATAAACAACATTAATATTGTTTCCGTTCATTGTATTATTGCTTTCATAATCAGCAGTAATATAAGGATGTGTAACACATGTATTCACATCCACTTTATGTATTCCCATCCCTTCCGTAGCAATCAGCAGTTCTTTCTCATTCAAAGGACAGATTCTGGTAATATTTACATCACTCAAATCAATAGAGGAACGGACAATCTGGCGAGTGTTCATATCAAAAGCAAAAATACCTTCCTCAAAGGTTCCGACAAATAATTTTTGAGATGCCGAATGAAAATACAATTCATTCACTTGTGAACTGATATCACACAAAGATTCTATCGGAATAACTCTCAATGCATTATTTTTCAATTCCGTAAAGCGTATTCCCCTTTCAGTCGCAATGAAAAAATGGCTGCTATCTACTTGTTCTACCATTTGTACATTTCCATGCATCACGTTAGCTACCTTACGGATACCAGTATCCTTTATATTATAAAGTACAATAGAGTCCTTGCCGCACAACCATATATTATCACTATGATCCATATACCCACACGTAACCCCTTCTGAGGCATCGGACAATTTATACACTACCTTGAACCGGTCATATAATTCATCATAGTAAAAGACACCTCCTTTCTTGCTAATCACCCATAAACGCCCCTCATCTCCTTTATATAACCACCCAAGATAAATAGAGGAGGTCAAACTTTTACTTTCATCCAGCAACTTATAGTGCCTTATTTCCTTACCATCATAGCGGTCCATGCCCTCATTAGTCAAAAACCACATATACCCTTTAGAATCTTTCTGGATATCAAATATCCTACGGTTACTGAGTCCATCCTCTATCCCTATATATTTATATGTCTGCGCAAAAGAGATTAAAGGAATAAACATCAATACGAAACTAATGTTTTTCATTTCAAAAATGTGCGTGTGTTATCTACAAATATCTACGTTAATGTAATAGACTACAAAATTAATAAAGAATTACATCAAAACAAAAAAAACAGATATTTTTCACAAGCTATTTTTTATATAACTCTCTTATTTCTACTATAAAGGACCATAATTCCTATTTTCTATCCTTAAAAAGAACAAGGGAAATACCTATATGATATTTTACATATTGTAACCGATTTTATTCATAAAACAAGCTATCAACCAACATAATCATTTCGTTTTGCGATTTATCAAAGCTTCACGACATACCAGTTCTTTATGAATCTGATACAGACGAATGTTCAATAACCCTGACATACTTCGCAGAAACGCTATATCCCGCTTCACTTCAAACAAATAAAAAAGCCCTGATTCCGTTAAGAATCAGAGCTTTTCCTAATTTTGCTTTCTTGAGAAGCGGTGCGTACGGGACTCGAACCCGTGACCCCATGCGTGACAGGCATGTATTCTAACCAACTGAACTAACGCACCAAATTTCATTTTTCTTATACTGCATCTCTCTCGATTGCGGTTGCAAAGGTACGCAAAATTTCGATATCCGCAAGCATTTTACGAATATTTTCTTGAACTTTTTCACATCAACTCTGATAATAAGCCATTTAAGATACAAGAAAAATAAAAATACAAAAAAAAGAGAGCACTTCATGTATTTTTTAAATATAATATGTATATTAGTAGTGTAAATAAAAGGAAACGCAACTATGGATATGCATGTTTTTCAAGTAGAATCAAATAAAGTACTTCCACAACAGGGAAGCATCCTTATATCCTCCCCTTTCATGAACGACTACCACTTTACAAGAGCAGTCGTGCTTCTTATCGAGCATAATGACGAGGGAAGTATGGGTATTATCATGAATAAAGATTTCCGTTACCACATTCTGCTCAATGACCTCATCCCCGAATTGGAATTCGCACAGCGGGTCCCGGTGTATAAAGGCGGGCCGGTGAGCCGGGAGACAATTTTTTTCCTGCATACGCTAAAAGATCTGGAAGGCGCACTGCCTCTGGGAAACGGACTTTATCTGAATGGTGATTTCAATGCCGTGCAACAATATATACTGGACGGGAAGCCCATTGAAGGAGTGATCCGTTTCTTTGCCGGTTACGCGGGATGGGATCATGGACAACTTGCCAAAGAAATAAAAGAAAACTCATGGCTCATAGGAAAAGCCGGGAAAGAAACGTTGCTCAACCAGCACTTCCGCGACTTATGGCATACCAGTTTGAACGAAATGGGAGGGAAATACGCCATTTGGGCCCGCTATCCCCAATACCCCTCCCTCAACTGAGATTCAGCTTCTGGACAACCAGCACATCTGTATATCCACCGCCAAACGTATGCGCCCACTCTTTCAATACCGCACTCTCTTTGTACCCGCACGCCGCAAAGAGCCTGCGGGAAGGAAGGTTTTCCACAGCGATATAGGCAAACAACTGATGAATTCCCAGATAACGGAAACAGTGTTCTTCCAGCAAAGCCAGGGCATTACGCCCTATCCCCTGCCTGCGACAGGATTTATCCACCATAATCCCCACCTCGGCCCGGTTGTGCAAAGGGTCAAATGAACATACATCCACCATCCCCACCACCTGCCGGTTCCCGTTTTCTATCATCAGGCGTAACTGGCGGTCGGCAAACAAATCATTCTGGGTCTGCTCTATGTACTGCTTCAACTGAAAACGCGAATACGGGCCTGTGGTATTGCTCATTTCCCACACATCCGTAGCATTCTCAAAACGGAACATGACTTCCAAGTCTTCCGGCTCCGGCGCACGGAGCCTTATCCCGTTCCCTTGAAAATGCCGGTCACTCATCATAAAGCAGGCTCCTCATTCTCCTCTTTTACCAAATCCAGCTCATCCAGCATCCGCTTGCGGGTAGGGACACAGAACAGGGAAGAGATCAGCGCCATCATGGCACACAATACACCCGTGTTGTTCAGAGTCAGATAATAAAATGACAAGTTCACCAATACGGGAACCACCAGCATCCCTGTCCTTATCTCACTCCAGCGGCGATAACTTCTCAAGGCTTCCGGCAATGAACGCTGTTTCACATTCTTCACCAAGGAAAGGCTGAACAGCCGGAGCGATAAAGGAATCAACCCCACCGCCAATAAAATTCCTACCGTCTGCAAGACATAATCCATACGGACATCGCCCGCGTAAGCCCCCTCGGTCATCACCCCTGTTTCATAAAGAGCCACCAGGAGCAAAGGCAACACCCATACCGCCACATATTCTATCTGCAAGTATCGCAGCAATTGTTTTATCTTCTTTTCCATCTCTTTCTGTTTTTCCCAGTTTATGCCGTTCCCGTAAACAAAGTACGATTTATGATGGAACGTCCTAACGTCACTTCATCCGTATATTCCAACTCATCCCCGATAGAGATACCACGCGCTATCACACTCAGCTTCACGTCCATGCCGTCCAGCTTGCGCGAGATATAGAAATTCGTCGTGTCCCCCTCCATCGTCGAGCTCAAGGCAAGGATCACTTCCTTCACCTCACCGCCTTTCACCCGTTCCACCAGACTTTCTATCTGCAGATCGGAAGGGCCTATGCCATCCATGGGCGAGATGACTCCCCCCAGGACATGGTACAGCCCCCTGTACTGCTGCGTGGCTTCCACCGCCATCACATCACGGATACTCTCCACCACACAGATCGTGGAAGCGTCTCGCGCCGGATTGGAACAGATACGGCAAGTTTCCGTGTCCGATATATTATGGCACACTTTACAATATTTCACTTCATGTTTCAAGGTAATCATCGCATTACCAAACGCCTCTACCACAGCTGTATCCTGTCTGAGCAGATGCAATACCAGCCGCATGGCGGTCTTGCGTCCCACACCCGGCAACTTGGCAAACTCTCCTACCGCTTTTTCCAGCAGCATGGACGGATATTGTTGGTTCATCAGTTATTTTGTATTATAATGGGTGCAAACTTACGCAATTTCAGCGATTTTGAGTACATTTGCACTCAAAAAAATAAAATGAACGGAATTTATATTCTGCTGACCATACTGCTCTATTTCGGAATGCTGCTGCTTGTAGCCCGCCTTACCGGCCGTCATTCCGATAATGACGCGTTCTTCCGCGGCAACCGCCGTTCTCCCTGGTATATTGTTTCTTTCGGAATGATCGGAGCCTCCCTTTCAGGAGTTACCTTCGTTTCCGTCCCGGGTATGGTACGCGGCATCGACATGACCTATATGCAGACCTGTTTCGGTTTCTTCATAGGCTATCTCATCATCGCCCACGTTCTGCTGCCGCTTTATTACAGGTTGAACCTGACCTCCATCTACACTTATCTGGGAGACCGGATCGGAAAACACGCTTATAAGACGGGAGCCTCTTTTTTCCTTCTGTCCAAAATCATCGGAGCCGCAGCACGCCTCTATCTGGTATGCCTTATCCTCCAGCATTATGTATTCGACGCCTTTCATATTCCTTTCGCCGCCACGGTGATAGGGATTGTCTTACTGATCTGGCTATACACCCGCCGCAGCGGCATACGCACGATTGTGTGGACGGACAGCTTGCAGACACTCTGCCTGCTGCTGGCGCTGGGATTAATACTTTATGAGGTTTCCGGCCAACTGAATCTGGATTTTCCGGGACTGGTACATGCCATCCGGGAAAATGAACACAGCCGTATCTTTGTTTTTGACGACTGGCACAGCAAACAGAACTTCTTCAAGCAGTTTTTCAGCGGCATCTTCATCACGATTGTCATGACAGGGCTGGATCAGGATATGATGCAAAAGAACCTGTCGTGCAAGAACCTGCATGAAGCCCAAAAGAACATGTATTGCTACGGCATCTCATTCGTTCCGGTCAATTTCCTGTTCCTGTCACTCGGAATCCTGCTGTTATTGTTCGCCTCGCAACTGAACATCCCCCTGCCGGCAGCCGGGGATGAGATACTGCCCTTGTTTGCGGCGGAAGGCCATCTGGGATTCGCCGTACTGATATTCTTTACCATCGGCATCATTGCAGCCGCCTTTTCCAGCGCCGATTCGGCATTGACCGCCCTCACCACCAGCTTCTGTATAGACATAGCGGGCATAAGCCATTTGTCCGGCAAAGAAGCGGAAAGACGGAGGAAGCTCGTGCACTTCTGCATATCAGTCCTCTTTATCGGATTCATCCTGCTGTTCAAGGCAGTAAACAACAAGAGTGTCATTGACGCTATCTATACCATCGCCTCGTACACTTACGGCCCGTTATTGGGGCTGTTTGCATTCGGGCTGTTCACCCCAATGCGGCCGCGCGACCGTTTTGTTCCTTACATAGCCATCGCCTCGCCGCTATTATGCTATGCCATAGACCGGCTGGTGTTCACCTCCACCGGCTATCAGTTTGGCTATGAAATGTTAATGTTTAACGGCTTCCTGACTTTTATGGGGCTGACTTGTTTAAGTATAAAAACAAAGAATTATGGAAATACTCAGTGCAGAATTTGTAGTAAGTAACACAAAAGTAGAGAAATGCCCGCAGGACAACCTGCCCGAATATGCATTTATCGGCCGTTCAAATGTAGGTAAATCGAGTCTGATAAATATGTTGACCAAACGTCCCAAACTGGCTATGACTTCCTCCACTCCGGGGAAGACTTTGCTGATCAATCACTTTCTGATCAATAAAGAATGGTATCTGGTAGATTTACCGGGATACGGATATGCCTCCCGGGGCAAGAAACAGGTAGAAAAGATACAGCAGATTATCGAGGATTATATCCTGGAACGCGAGCAAATGACCAATCTGTTTGTATTGATAGACTGCCGTCTGGAACCTCAGAAAATAGACTTGGAATTCATGGAATGGCTGGGAGAAAATGGAGTACCCTTCTCTATCATCTTCACCAAAGCCGACAAGCTGACCAATGGCAAGGTTAAGGATAATGTAAACAAATATCTGAAAAAATTGACAGAACAGTGGGAAGAACTCCCTCCTCATTTCGTATCCTCCTCTGAAAAGAAAACAGGCAGACAGGAGATTCTGGATTATATTGACAGCATTAACCGGTCGCTTAAGGCATAGTGTTAAATTACCTAGTGATGACTATTTAGAATGCAAATGACGCAAATGACACAAATTTATCCCGGTTCCTATTTGTGCCATTTGCACTCCGTTCCGGCAGACGCTCAGAGTTTTATGGTCTTTACCTTACCCGGAATCACCGTCAGATGCACCGTACCGTTGCATTCTATATCCACCTTCTGGTATCTGGCCTCCACCACCACTTTTCCGTCCAGAGCCATTATTCCCCATTGGCAGGCGTTTTCCTCGTAAGCGCAATAATAGCCCACAGGAGGCAGAATCTTCCTGTATTTGGGAGGCACAATGATACGTTCCCCCAGTTTCAAGCCCCATTTCATCCCCATCCGGAAAGGCAATGCATCCCTGATCTCTTCCAACCTTTTCAGCCTTTTCTGTTCCTCTTCCTGCAATTGTTTCCGTTGAGCTATCCCGGCACGCCGCCCGGCTTCTTCCTTCAGACGTTCCATCACCGTATGGAAATCTTCCTCGCCCGGCCGGGGAGCGTTACAGGCTATATACCGCTTTTCCTTCCCTTTTTCCACATGATAATAATTCCCGTTCCCGTCCATCACCACAATGCTCCGGTCCGCCAGACGGCCACAGCACCAATACACTTCCTCCTCATCCCCTGCCAGCACACAGGCGAAAACATCAAACAAGGTAGTCCAGACAGGATCCACCAGTTGGCAGTCCTTCGGAACACGGTAATCCGGTATCTTCAGATAAAAATCATAAAAGTAGATGCCGTTCTGATCCACCCCGCGCATGGTGACATACGGTTTTCCGGTACGGCTGAAAAAGAACTCTCCCACCTTCAGCAGCTCCACACCGCCGTATGGCAATTCCATACAGCCGAATGACAACACCACGGGTTTCTCCCGATAGGTTCTGTTTACCTTCAGGTCGATGTAAGATTCATTGCCCGCACAGTCTGTCACGGCAAGCAAATCCTCCTTCATGAACTTCATTTTCCGGCAGCGGTCCAGCTGTATTCCGGACTGTCCGGTCTCATTCACCACACCTGCCCGGTTATTCCCGAATCTCACTGCCGCCCAGTCTCCACAAATATCAAACACTTCCGGATACCGGGGCCTTACCGTCATCCTCTCCCCGCGCCTCAATCCCCAAAGCCCGCTTTGTCTGTCATAATAACTTTTCAAAACGGGCTGTCCTTCTTTCTCTGTTGCGGAATCCCTCCGGTTTGTAAGGAAGTCCATCAGCCGGTCGTGCGTTATCACCACCTCCAGTTCATCCTCCCGCTGCCTTTCATCTTCCGGCAGCGGGCCGGATACGGACAGCCTGCCCGTTTCCGTCCGTGCCCGGGACAGCGCGTTGCCAATCATCCGTCCCTCGAACATCGCC